>Ga0182004_10000245_pt1 | contig 29304 bp, 19 predicted proteins | sample Sormic07211540_1_FD_120479 | JGI IMG/M metagenome (GOLD analysis project Ga0182004, IMG submission 120479) | Endophyte microbial communities from Sorghum bicolor roots, Mead, Nebraska, USA - 072115-40_1 MetaG | ecosystem: Host-associated > Plants > Roots > Unclassified | place: USA: Nebraska...
AAATATACATGAAAACAAAAACTATTTGCACAGTTCATCTGTAAACCGCGAGATGAATCTTTTGAGCTTAGTTACTCTATAATTGGACAATGTTTGTCAAATAAAAACGAAAGTGCTACAGTGTCGTTTTTCACAAGTTTTTGCGAACTGAACAAGGCCATGGATGCATCGACAAACGTTTTGCCACGATCTGCGTCTGTCAGTTGATTTGCCACGGTACATTCTCCTGCCTAGCTACCTAAGATGCTGCGTCTGAATAGGCTCGATCGAAAGTGAAGTGTGGAAAGGCAGACGATGATGAGCTCGCTCAACCTAAGGTTCGTTGCGCAATTATTTGGCCATCGATCGATCGATCTAGCCAAGATGTACTCGCTCGCTCGCTGCCTGCCGCTGTATTGCATGCATCTTCAGATGGCCGAATAATTGTGCGTGCCTACTACTGCGTACGAGAGCCTGGGACCAATCGCCGCTGCAGCAGCGGCAGCAGCAGTGCGCAGTGCCCACCACGCGCTTGTCAGCTTGCGGCCGGGGAGAGCCAGACATCACATGCTTCCACATGAATGAGCCTCTGATCTATCCATGACGTCTCACCTCCTCAACCAACGCGTCGTCCGTGCATGCATGCATGCTTTGCTTTCACATATATCGACATCGACGGTCGTGGATGATGATGCGTGATCGATGATGTAGCAGCGGCTGCTTCTCGGCGTGTCGCTGGCTAATGCGCGAGCTTGTTCCAACCATTATTTGGGATTTTGGGCGCCATCGATCGTCGTCTGATGCTGATGGACCATCGAATTGGATCGCTCACCGGCCTCGACTGCTCAATGCCATCATTAAAATTTGTCACCTGGCGTTGATCATATCGCAACGCGAATAGCGGCAAACTCATCAACATGCTGTTCCAGGGGGCTACTGCTTCGGCTTTGGTTGGTGACTGTTGCTACTCTGAGGTGCAATGTATGCATCGTGTCGTAGGAAAAAAAAAAGTCGCTGTTTGCGCTGCAGACTGCTACGTAACCCGTTGAATGAATAATACTTCCATATATGTTTGCCTCTGATGTTAACTGGCACATATATGCATGTACTTGTACCGTTTTGAAGGGTAAATATAATACACACGTTGAGGGTATATTTGGACTGAAGGAATATGTGGGCCCTGTTCTTCGTAACTACTCAACAGTATTTTTTATGAACGGACAATGTTTTTCTCTAATAATAAATTAGCATAAGTAACAACATAAGCCAATTTTTATTGAAGCGAACATGGAGAGTTCTTATCAAACACAGGAAAGAAAAAAACGTAAGAAATACATAGGGAGTAGTGTTTGGATTCGAGGAATTTGTAAAGGAGGGACGGGAACTCACATTATACATTCATAAACTGACCCAAGAGTCCACAACATATGTGACCACATGATTCAAGCGCAGACCTACAACATCAGCAAAGAAGTTGTTTCAGTCTTCGTGAATGAAAACAACAACTACATGGAAGTAGTTTTATATTAAAAATATCAATCAAGGATGAAATTCACAAAATATATCATAAGAAATAAAGGTCTCAGCTCATCTTACCTAATATATTTGTGTTTAAAATTTTAAAAAAAGCACTAGAAACTCCCTGGCTCAACAGCGGTAGGGGGGGGGGGGATGGAGCCCCCTAGCCCCACTATTGGCTCCGTGCATGCACAGAAGAGTAAAGTCCACCACCAGTATCTAAACTTGTATTGTTGTGTCATCTCGGCCTCTAAATTTTCAAATCGACCGTTTAGGTTTTTGAACTTGTTCGTTAGTATCATCTCGGTCACTAAACTTAAAAACACTCGTTTAAGTCCTCAAATTTGTTCAATTGTATCACCCCGGTCCCTAAACTTGGTTTTAAGTGTTATCTGGGGTCAAAACAAAGCGATCTAAAAACTCTATATCAAAAAATAATTCATATCTTTTCATATGAACTCGAATGAAGACAAACTTTATATCAAAGTTGTAGTCCTCAACTTGATCTACAAATTTGTACTTAAAAAGGTTTTTATTTGAAGTCCTTTAGTGCCATAAAATTTATTTTAAATTTTAAATTTTAAAATCTATAAACTTCCAAAAAATATTTTGTGACCCTAAATGAGTTTAATTTTAAAAAAATTTAACTACAAAGTTATAGATCTCGTTGCTTGCTACAATTTATCTTCATTTGAGTTCATATGAAAAAGTTATGAGTTATTTTTGGATCTAGAGTTTGTAGATTCATTCTAATTTGATCCAGATGAGACTTAAAAATATGTTTAGGGACCGAGATAACACAAGTGAACAAGTTTGAGGATCTATATAGAAGATTTCTAAGTTTAGGGACCAGAATGACATAGTCGAACAAGTTTAGATACCTTAGCTATAGTGTGTTGTCTTTATTTGGTATATGTTGTTGTATGTTGCTTTTCTTCGCTGTTAATATATGCCGGGCGATCCTCTTTCCTGTGGCTTTTTAGGCAAAAAAGTCAACCATTTACTGTAAAGAAAAAAGTTCAATAGTGATAGTTACTTGCCCATCATCTAGTGCGCAGGCGTATGAAATTTGTTGTTTTCATATGGTGTTTTTAGCTTGAGCTCGCATTTCAAATTTTACATATGAATAATATTTTCCAAGTGATTGAGACTTTTTTGGGGTTTCTCATGTTTCTACCACATATTAGCAAATATAAAAGGCAGCGTGTACACCTGTAATAATGATGAAGGCGCGGATCTAGATTGGTCTACGTTTAGAGCACTTTCAATACATAAGAATGATTAAGTATCAACTACTAGATGTCATATCATAATATTGTCTCATATGTAAGTGTTCTTCACACATATTTTTATCTTCTAGAGATAGACGAGATATGTCACCCGTCCGAAGAGCTTAGCTATTGTCTTCCTGCTAGCTTAAAAGTTTTTAGCATCTTTCTGCTACATGTGACATCAAATACTGGCTTAAAAGAAGGTGCTTTTTATAGGGGGTGTTTCACTTCTAGCCATATATCTCTACACTTTAGCTTATCTAAGTTTGACTAAATTGGTAAATAACCGACATATAAGCATTGATGATTTTTCTAGACTTCAGCTTTGTTTAGTTCATCTCAAAAACTAAAAATTTTCAAGATTTCTTGTCACATCGAATCTTGCGCCACATTCATGGAGCATTAAATATAGATGAAAACAAAAACTAATTACACAGTTTGACTGTAAATCGCGAGACGAATCTTTTAAGCCTAGTTACTCAATGATTAAACAATGTTTGTCAAATAAAAACGAAAATGCTACAGTGTCAAAATCGAAAAACTTTTCGGATCTAAACACGACCTCACATGCCAGAGGTAAAAAAATGTGTTATGACTAAAGATAGGAACGGGTACACATTACCCGCGGGTAAAAACCCGATAGGATAAGGGTGCAGGTACAACATTGTGCCCGCAGGTTTGTAGTTGAACCCAACGGATAAAAACTTATGGCCATGGAAAACTTGTACCCATGTCCACAAACCCACACACCTGCTCCAACCTCATGATATGTAGGTCCCTTCTTATACTATATATAAAGAAAGCATCGTAGTTTTATGATTTCCTCACTCATATCTATTTATATATAAGAGAACATTTTTATGTTGGTATAATGCTAGGTAGTTTTGATTTCCATACTTAAACTCCTTTCTATAATCTATGTATGTATTATTAATTTATTATTATGCATGTTCATATGTACGCCTGCGAGTATTTTGTGCCCGCGGGTATGGGCGTGGGTGTAGACTTCTACCTGTGGCGGGTTACGGGTGCGGGTTTGGAATTCAACCCGCGAGTGCGGGTCTATATATCTCGCACCCGCAGGTAATGTGCTCGTTGCCATCTATAGTTTAGACATGACAAATAGTATAGTACAAATTTTGTAGTTGTACATGTGTTATGACTTGACACACTTGTTATGCCTTGTTTAGTCTTCTTATGAACATTTTTTGAGTTATTATAGCAAGATAATTATAGACTAATAGGTTTAAAATATACATCTTACAAATTATACATAAATTGTATAAACAGTTATTCTTCTATCAATATTTAATATTTTATATATGTGCTGCAAAATTAAATATGCTTGAAAAGTTTTTTGTTTTTAGAAGGAATGAAGGCCTGACCTACTTATGTCCGCTGGGACCGGGATGGCAGCGAGCAAACAACGCTGTGCGGGAGTGCCCACACGTCAGCGACGTGGCGAGGCGGTCGGGCCGCGGGGCCGTGTCCGTTTTTGTCCGCACGCGCGTCCCGGATCTCGAAACGTCCGTCCCCAGTGATGCAGGCAGAGGGCGGAGGACGAGGCGGCCACCAGCCGAGCCCGACACAGCACGTGCGCACGCGAGGCCCCTCCGCGGGCTCCCGCCCATGTGCCTGCACATTTATTTATGCACGGACCATCCGTTCCCGCACCATCAGCTCGTCGCACTGCCGCATCGGCGGCGGCGCCGGCGCGGCGCCATGCCCATGCCGATGCTGCAGACTGCAGTGCTTGCCATCCGAGCGCAGCTGCCGGATCTACTGGCATCGACGTCCGATCGATCGATCCATCGGAGCCTTGACGACGGGAAAGGAGATGCACGATGTTGACGCGAGGGAATGGTACGGATGATCCTCCTGCCGATGCCGATGGCGTCGTGCCAGTGTCTGTGATTGTTGGAGAAGAACCCAAGGAAAGGAGGACTAGCGCTACGTGTGCCTATCCTTTTTGTTCGTACCGTACCGGATCCGAAAAGCGAGGGCGGCGTAAAGGAGGTGCAAAGACGGTTGCAGTGCTTGCTGTACGTCTCTCGAGCAGAAAAAAGAAAAAAACGCACAACTACGACCACGCCCAGCTAGAAAAGAGCTACGACCAGTACGACGTACGTATACAGTATACCAGCCCCAGTAACAATACATGTATTCTACGACGTGTTGGCCGTCGGACACAAGCTGCTTCATAAGCTGGATAACTCTACCTTGTTGCTACGTGGTAACGTGGACGCAACTACGAGCTTAAGGAGCGAGACGTACTGTAGTATACTCCGTACGTACTAGTACAAATCTGTTGTAGTGCGATTTGCTTTGAAGATGCTGCAGCAATAGTACATGCTTTATACTTGGGCACACTACCACGCACAGCACACAGAAAAGGCGCCAGCGACTGCTTTCGCGCCATATTTATCGAATTGCATTGCATGTCTGCCTCTCTATCCAGATGCTCTGCTTGACGTGACCATCGCCAAACTACCTTCCACTCCGAACTCAACATTACCGCTATACAGAACGCACACAAAACAACCAAGATAAAAAAAAAATGCTCGCATACATTACATGAACATGACGAACAGGTGGCTAATCAAATCGGCTCAACACCTTTTTTCTCAAGCTCCGCCTGGTCTGATCTCTGATTTTCTTTCGTTATACTCTCTTTTTTTCCTGGGAGCCTTTTGACGGCGACTTTTCACCGGGAGAATACGGGGTTGAGGGTTTTGGTGAGGCCGTGGAGAGCGCCGTAGCCGCGGGAGCTGAAGCCCAGGCAGCCCAGGAGGCCCTGCCGGTAGGGAAGGAACGTGCGCCGCCGCATCTCCTCCGCCTGCGCGCGGTTCGGCGCAGCGTACAGCCTCTCGTGCGCCGCCGCCACCGTGGTCGAACGTCGCCGGCGGCCACTCCTGCCCTGCGCCCGCGGCCGGGCCGCATCCTCGCCGCCGCCGGGACCACCAGCGGCCTCCGTCGCCGCTGGCGGCGCGCGAGAGGGGCGGAGCCTCGCGGCGAGTCTGTCCCTGGCTACCCAGGCCGGCGGGAACGGCCAGGCTCGTTCGGGCTTGTTGTTAGCGCCGGCGGCGGGCGGCGCCCCGGGGTTGGCGTCGCGCGAGTGGGCGCTGCTGCTGCTACCTGGCTCGCTCTTGCTGCGGTGGAGGAGCATGTCCCTGATGAACACCCACCGCCGGGACCCGCGCGCCGACGACGTACCGGACGAGGACGACGACGACGTGGAGGAGGACGAGGACGAGCGGGACGAGGCGGTGACCGGCGGCGCGGCCTCCCCACCGTGCGTCCCCGTGGCGTCGGGAACGGGGCCGAGATCCGGCGCCGGGACGAGCGCATTGATCAGCTTGAGCCGCGGCGACGCGCTGCGGAGCGGGGACATGGACCGCGCGCGGCGGTGCACGGACGCGCTCCGGGGCGTGAGGTCGCGGCCGCGCGCCGACGTGCGGCCGCCCACGCCGCCGCAGTCGTCGTCGTCGTCGCTTCCGGGGTCGAGATCCGGGAGCGGGGGCAGGGTGAGCGGGCGGATCTGGCCGTTGTGGAAGAGCTCGTCGGCGGAGATCATGGGCCCGCCAGGCCCGCCGAACTCGAACTCCGCGTCGCCCGCGCACCCACGCCCACCACCGGCGCCGGGGGTCGCGGAGGCCGAGCACGAGGTCGAGAGGAGGAGGTGGTGGATGGGGCTGGCCGGCGCGCTGAAGAAGTAGCCTCCTCCTCCTCCGCCGCCGCCGCCGATGGAGTGGGGACGTCCCGGGCTGGACGGCGCGCTGGCGAACGGGGTGGAGCAGGTGCTGTCGATGTCATCGTCCATGGCCTGCCTGCGCCTGCGGTTCGGTTTGCGCTTGCTCCGCTGGGCTGTTCGTGCTCCTTGCGCCGGGTTGACTTCGGTGCGGAGTGCGGTGAAGTGGCGGTGGAGGTGGTGGGAAACTGGGAACTGGGAGAGGCTGGAGAGAGGATGGAGGGGAGAGGTTATAAATAAATGGAGAAGAATGGAATAGGAGCGGTGGTAACTGTCCGGAACAGAAGAAGAGGGGCGTGGCGATGGGATGGGGAATCGGCCATGGCTGATCGGCGGGGGTGAGGCGGCGTCAGCCACAGCCGAACGGGTCGGCCCGGAAACTACCGATTATTAAGACTCACACATACTGACGTGACGTGACCATTTGGGACGTGGCATACACACCAGAGCGCGCCTTTAAACTCCTTCCTAGCTCAACAGATGCAAACTGTCAAGACTTCCTGCCGGTGTGACAAGAGATTATGCATGCAACGCAACTGTTAGTCGAGGAAGTTCATACTGGAACACCTAGTAGGCTAGTAAGGTACACTTATAGTATCTTATAATCGTGAACATCTAACGAAAAATCATTTTCAAGACAGGATCCTGATAATCTGAGCAAATAATGCAGGACAATATATGATGGGTTCTAGCGCCTACTAGACCCGTAGACCTGGCCTCACTCGACCACGTCCAGCTTGACCTGTCGGCGAGCCCATGAAAAGATCTGGTCGCGCTATAATGCCACGCCGGTTTATGCAGGCCACCAGCCACATTATTCTGACACTTACAGGTCCATCGCAACGCACCACAACGTGAACGTGGGAGGCACAACACAATGCTTAAGGATGGAGACGATGCTTCAAATGGATATCCGTGGTTCTTCTCTAGTATAACTAAATGAACAAAATACATTTAGTAACAGTTTATTTAATTACACTATCAATGCTTTATTTTTCCTCCCTTGTAAATGCATTGTTGCAGCAGACGCAGGGAACTCTTGGATTGAACTACGAGTACAAATGGCTATAGAGTTGCCTATGACAAAGGTAAAAACTTCAGAAACCATGTCATGAAAGTGGATTTAATGTTGTCAATGATCTTCTCTGCAAACAATGAATTCAGGAGGCAAACAAGCTGTCAAGCTCATAGGTAAATAAGCTGTCAAGCTCATTCAGTAGGCAAACAAGGAAACAGCAGAAATTCAATACTGTCAAGCCAGAGTATTTGCTCTACTCAAATTGCAGAATTTACCTCTTTCCTGATCCGATCAAGCTCGTCAGCGCTGTAGCCAATGATCTTCTCTGCATGTTCGTTGAACACGGAAACCCATGCCTCACCATTGGGATCAGAAACCTTGATGACCATGATGTATCTGAAGGACGAAGGGAAGCAATCAGATTTGGCACCAAATAGATAATAATGGCAGGCTTCTGCTAACGATTTTACCTAAGTGAGCATTCAGAGGCATTCTTGTTGCATCTCTCAGACCAGTATCCAGAACCAAAAGCTTCAGTCACCTTGTTGCAGCAGGTCTTGCAAGCACGATACCACATATGCTGCTCAGGCTTGATGTGGCTTATGATGGCATTCAAACTGAAGAAAACAGGCTGCAAAGCAAAAACAAGTCAAATTGGGGCTTCTCCAAATTTGCAATCCCCCCGTTAAAAGATATAAATAGTACTTCCTCTGTTCCAAATTCTAAGTCGTTTTGACTTTTTTTGTTCATCCATTTTGTTATGCATCTACACATAATGCTAAAAAAGTCAAAGTGACTTATAGTTTAGAACGGAGGGAGTACTATCATATTTCAGTGAATATTCAGGATAGTACCTTTTCCTGGCCCATAGCAGGATCGCTGGTGATGTGAGACAGAAAAATTCTATCAGAATACATGGACTTCCGTGTGGCACCCATTTCTGCACCAATTGGTGCCAGTGAAGTATCTTTGCCTTTAGAGTCAACCTATTTGACATATTTTGTACGAGTCTAAGCATACTATACTTATTAAAAACATACAACAAGCTCACATCATTCAGGAAAGTACTACCATGATTTAAGATTCTGAGCCTCAGGTAGGTCTGGATTAATCGCAAGAGTACTTTTGCCTATAGTTGAAAGAGACACACCTACAAGACAAATTTCAGCACCACAGTTATCACGACACTTTGAGTGACTTATTTCCAGGAAGAAGATTGAACAGAGATTAGATGACATACCTTGGAAGTCAGATACTTTTAGGCTCTTCATCGCAATGACGGGAGAACTGTCAACCATGTCCAAAAGCTCTTGGCCAGTCGTAGTAGCAAGATCATCCCAAAGAGAAATACTAACAGTTTTGCCACTGCCAAGAAATGAAATGAGTCAATTAGGAACAGATAATTTCTTTATTAGAAATAATATCTATAAAAAATAATCTTAAATCGAAAGAATTTTAAATTATGAAATTATTATTATTTTAAATAATTAATCTAGTACTGCCAATATTGTTTCATTAATCTATATTAAATTTAGATCACAAAATATAAAGTTTAGATAGATATGGCAAAACTTAAGAGAATTAATTTGAGACATTTTTATGGACTTAAATCTGTGAGTTGAGAAATTATAAGCAACATCACTGTAATTGTATTCTGACCTGGTAAAAGATCAAGTGATACTTACACTGAGTGTGGGAGATACGCTCTGAACCACATCTACAATATCTGAAGTAACACAGAGCAATGAAACATTACATCAAACCTGAAGAAATAAAACCAACTGCATTCCAATAATTCTGACATACCGGCTTGACCTGTCACATTATGCTATAATGCCACGCCGATTTATCCAGGCCAGCCACATTATTCTGACACTTACAGGTCCATCGCAACGCACCACAATGTGAGCGAGGGAGGCATAACACAATGCTTTCCTCCCTTTTAAATGCATTGTAGCAGCAGACACAGGGAAGTCTTGATTGAATTACAAGTAGAAACGGCCATAGTATTCCCTATGACAGAGGTAAAAACTTCTGAAACCATGTCATGCAGGGCAAAAGCTCATTCAGTAATCAAGCTGAAAGTGATCCATGAACTATCTATCCATCCCATTGGGTAAATAACATTTATCATTGATTGATTTGAACAACATGTCTTGGGTGACAGAATAAATAGGGGATATATAACAACAAAATGAAACAAAATTACAGAGCAACAACTACAGGATTCATCTCAAATTACAAATTTACACTCCTGCCGTCGTCCCACGACCATGTCGCCGATGACCTCATCAAGCAGTGAGCTCAGTATGTGGCTCTCCACCTCCTCACCAGCCTCGAACTCCTCCACCCGGAAATCGACCCATGTGCCCAGTCCACTGCTCATGTCCTTGTCGACAAGCTCATCCTCCATCCAGTCTCCCATGCTCTTCCAGCTGGTGATCTCATTGCAGACTTCGGCCTCTATGCCCCGGCTCAGCGTTGCTGCTCCTTTGCTCCATGCTGCATATCCTGCCCGGAAGTAGGTCATGCGTCTTGTCTCCAGGCATTCATTTACGCAGTCGAACAACAGCCGCCTGTACCCTCGACGGCAAAAAGGCTCCTTCCCTTGTGTATACACATGCATATTCTCCATTTTCTCAAAAAGGAGGGGGTCCAAAGCTGATGTATCCTGATTGACAAAGAGTGATCCCAGTTCATCTGTTGTCAAGTTGACACCGCTTAGCACATCTGCAATGTACTCCAGCTCTGTGTGTCTTGATCTTTTAGAACATTGGGTGACATCAGAAATATCTGATGTATCTACTGATGCGGAAGAAGCTGAGTCTGTTGTCTTTGCCTCAATATCAACTGATGCTGGGTTAATCAAGAAATTCCCTTGGGCATTCTTAATATCAAAAAGTGATGAATAGCCCTTACCCCCTGTCATGAGACAAAAATGATTAATGTTCAGGGGTAAAAAAAAATGTCAACAGTTCAAGAAATATCAGAAATTCATGTTAGGTGACTTACCACTGCTGCTGCCTGAACACTCAGAAGACCAGCAACTCTCACTTAGAGAGGTTGGTTCAAGCACAGATAGGGGACTTAGATCTTCATTTTCCTGTTCCTTCCTTGCATTGCTTATGCTGCTGCATTCTTCTTGTTCTTCCACCTAAATGCATGTGAAATATTATATTAGAATTGCAACTACACTAGAAAGTGGACATAAACTGATAAGGATTTGTGCAGTCATGCTACATACTATACTGTCACACATAGTAAGGCCACACTTTTGACTCTCCACAATGTAAATCTTAAGATACTAAGGAACCTTTAGCACATCCAAATCAAAGAAACTCCCTACCATTTTCATTATTCCACATGTTAGAACAGAGAAAACTCCCTGCCATTTTAATTATTCTACATGTTAATTCTTCCACTTTGATGGTATCAGCAGAGAGAGTTTTGTGTACACTTATAAGGAGCTGTGACTAAAGCTCAGAGGCAAGCACTACAGAAGAGGCAACTAGCAGAAAAGAGAACCATTGCAGAAACTCATAGGGCACTTGGTGCAAAACGTTGGTGCATGTCATGACTCCATGATTATGTCAAACACAATACATTGATGAAATCCAATTCTTGCCATTAGAATAGTCACCAGAGAACAGCTTACAGAGGTGCCTTAAATTCTTTCACAAGAAGATTTTGGTAATAACATTAAGCCATAAACAATTAAACATATTGAGCAGTGAAAGAAACACTATTCTACTATGACATGGCATCCTTTCCAAAATCCACTTCACAAAGAAATTATTGGTGCAAAATGTAAAATGCCGTGCTATCATACTATTCACAAAGATACTCGTCATATTCAGGAATTGTTGTTGTGGTATATACCATAAGGTAATGCAAACAAATTTGTACCTTTATTTTACTGCCTCGGAAAATTTGGCCTTTTGTAGATGATTGTGCTGAAGGGCAATAATCATATTGAGAAGGTTTCACTTCAGAAGGGCTACAGTCAAATACTCCACTTTCCGAGCCCCAATTGCTGCATGAAGAGGTTGGTGGTTCCTCCAAGGTAAAAGTAGCAGGCACAAATGTGTCACCCCTCGTAAAGGTGATTGATGGATCAATTTTTAATGTTAGCTCCTTCAGCTTCTTTTCTAGGAGAAGGCTCAATGCGTCACCATTTACAAAGTTCAGACCCACTGATGACAGCCCTTCAGCCTTGTTATCTGAATCATCTTTATCACATCCTGCATCCATATCAAGATTGCTTCTTGTATCCCACTTACCTGCCAGTCTGGACGGTCCTGTCAATGGTTTGACCAAGGGTGAGGTGAAGGTAAATGACACAACATCTGTAGTATCTTTACTTTCCTTGTTCCACTTAATGTGCTCATCCATAACAACATTAGGTTGAACCTGCTTCTTAAGTTTACCCACTGTTTTTTCAGGCACAAATGTACCCTTCTCGTTGGTGGAGTTCCTCTCTATCAACCGTTTCTTCTGTGGGAAGTCCTTGTTGTTTGACGACGATCCTTCTCTATCACCATTTATGCTTTCCACGATGTCTTTTCTACCACCAGCTTTAGATATCTTGCTTCCACTCTTGATCTTCCCAGAAGAGGAATCTCCTGCCATCAGCTTTCTGCCTTGCTGTGTTGAGACAGTTTTGTTTGGTGCCACCTTACCTCTGGTTACCAAAGAATTCTGTTTCTGATTATTTTGCCGAAGGACAGGGGAAGAAGTGCCAGATGTTGATGGCTTCTTTTGCTGCTTGTTTCTCTGGAGATTAGACTGACTCCTAAATGGTTGGTTTGCTCTTTGCTCATCATGCTCTTTCTGTAATCCTGAATTCCTCCCAGAACCAGTTACGCCTTCCCTCTTCTGGACATTGTTCTTTGCTTGCACTGCCAAAGAAATAGACTTTCCCTTGTTGTTCTTCGAATTCGAACAACTAGGATTATTAATCTCATAAGAATCAAACGAATTTGTGATGATGACAATATCTTCCTCGCTATTCCAGCTTCGGTTCATCTGCTGAGCTCTGGAGAACCTCACATCTGGTAGCTCAGGAGCGGTCTTGGATGATTGCGGCTTCAGAGGCACAGTCCTCTGAGAAGGAGGGATGCTCTCTCTTGGCTCCGAAACTCTAAAAGGAATTCGTGCCGGGCTAAAAGAGCAGATTTTCTCCCTAGAGCTGCCTTGTGCTCTTGGCTGAAGAATCTTGGCTGCTTCCTCCATGATCTGGGCAGCATTCCTCGCTGAACTGAAACCTGGATTCTTGATGGGGGACAACAATCTATGGTGAGACATCGGTAGGTGCTTTGCGGACCTTGGTGGCAATGCTTCCATCTGGAACCTTTCAATCGGGCTGCTTGGCATCTTGGGTGCTCTGAGATCCAATGGCTTCCTGATATAGCCATCAACTCTTCGAGGAACATGACCGAACTGGTCATTCATTGAGTACTCAGGGCTCCTCTTGAGGCTGTGGCTGTCCCTGAACGACCTTGTGTCTCGGAACGGTGTGCAGTATGGCTCTGGAACACCCGAGGTGGGCATGGCGTCCAAGCCCATAAGCCTGGCCACCACACCTGGCGCCTTCATCTCACGCCCTTCCTCATCGGTTACAGAAGACGCACAGCTGTAGTCACTGCTCCCCTTGAAGCTTGATACACCAATCCCCTCATCTTCATCACCCTACACAAAAGCATCCACCTAAACATCAGCGAACGCAATCCCCTTCACAAGTATAACAGCAACAACGAATTGCTGTTCAGAGCCAGACTGCCCAAAGATTACTCACCAAGTGGAGACGCCCTGACAGCACGGTTTCATCGCTCCTCTTGACAAGCTTGGACCCCTCTGCGAACAGAACACGAGACCAGATTAAGAAAGCATTAATCAGAGACAAGAGCTCTTCCAGGAAGCGAGGCATTCCTACAAACACATACCGGGCGAGTTGGAGAACAGCTTCTTGCGTGACTTTCGCTTCCAATCAAATAGGTTGAAGATCCCGCCGCCTCCTCCTCCACCGCCGCCAATAACCCTCGCTCCACCCTTCTCGGGCCCCATAGATCCTAGAATCTCTCTACACCTTAATCAAAACTCCTCGCCGCTCCTCAGCGTTCCCTCCGCAGCATCCCCAAAAGAAAGAGAAAAATCACTGATACAGCCTGCTCCAGATCAAACAAGAAAAAATACACCTGAGCGGAACAGACTATCAACTCATGAAAATCTTAAGGCCAGTGGTGGCGTCCTCGAATCGAAAGCATTCGTCTACTCGTGAAGCGAATCGAGAGGGAGGGGGGAGAGAGAGAGAGAGAGAGAAAGGAGGCAGGTGTTTCTGTGCTTACCGACGTGGTCTCGAGCTCGAGGCGGCCGCGCGGCGCGGACGAAGCGGAGGCCACAAGCGGCGGCGGCGGCGGCGGCAGCGGCGAGGAGGGACGGAGGCAGCCGGGAGCATCAGATCGGGGACGCCGCTAAAGGCCGGGCATTTATGCTGCTGGGAGGGAGAGTCGATCCGAGAGTGGTATTAAAAACGCACGCTAGATTAGAAATTGGTGCTTTCGAATTTGGGGGATTGGGGCGCCGGTGGGCCCCGCTCTGCCCGTTCGACCCAAGCGGAGCGGGGAGGCTGACGCGCGGGGCAGGAGCGGGGTCGGGGCCCACCTGGCGGTTTGTAAACGGGCAACGGCTCCTTTTGAACACGGCATTTCAAATTCCTGGTCGATGCGGGTGCGGGACGGGGGGGGGGGATCGATCACGAGGGTGGCACACGCCGCGCGGATCTTGATGCGTGGGAGTGGAATGGACGGTTGCGGGCGGGCGGGTGGTTTCCTGTGACGGAGTGGTTGGGTTGTCGCCGTACGAGAAAAGCTGTCGCCCTACTACTAGCGGAGTAGCGGTGCGGAACAGCAAGCGATTGGGCGTCCGAGCTGGCGATTGGACTGCGGAGGCGAGATGGTCATGGTGAGATCCCAAGTCAAAGACATCTGGGGGGTGGGCCCGAGGAGTTTGAAAATGATTGTGCTGGGAGTACGTACGGGGGTGGCTCCATGACAGCTGGGGCCCGTCTCGCTGAGCCGTTGGAGGGATCCGGTTGGTTTGCGTGGCGTGGCATGTGGGTGTGCTGGTGGGGAGGCTTCACCACGCTCGTTGCTGCATCAGCAGTTCAACACCCAGCGTTGCCACCAGCGAGATTTGAATCTGGACGAGTGGACCCAAGAAGTTGAAGGGCGAAATCGAGTGATCAAGTGATATATTCCAAGGCCCCAGCTTCTGGAGGATCTCGATGTTTAGTTGGTTGTTCGACTCAAATGTTTAAGGTTTTATTTTTCTTTTTTGGAGAGGTACTTGGTCTCTTATTGCAGTGTTTTTATTTATTAGTTTTGAAGTTCTTTTATTACTTAGGCTTTGTTTAATTACATCCAAAATCTAAAAACTTTTTAAAATTCTTCATCACATCAAATCTTATGACATATGTATGGAGCATTAAATACAGATAACAAATGTCTAATTGCGCAGTTTGTTTATTATTTGCGAGACGAACCTTGTGAGCCTAGTTAGTTCATGGTTAGACAATAATTGTCAAATACAAATGAAAGTACTACAATATACAAAATTTTCCAGGGAACTAACACAAGGCCTTACTGCAAAATCCAATAGGTTTGTATTGTTTACGGATAATTAAACTAATTTTAGAGTTCTTTTTGTCACCTATTGAAAAGTCCATCAGGTTTTTACTCTTTGGGACCTTGGGGGGTAAGTAAGGCACCTTTCGAAGAGCTCTACTCTCTGATTATTCAGCTCTACTGCTTTGATTGATTCCATTGGATTCCTAGGAGGGGGTAGGGTGAGGGTGATGAAAATTGATTCATTGTTGGTCCTCACTAGAATATAACAAGAGCAAAGTGAAAGTTTCTTTAGCTCCCAGTTCTTAATGTATATAGAGAAGTGATTCTCTCCTAATCCCCACGTGAATCAGTTGGCATTTTGTGTGCTTGGTTGTTTGGGAGTGATTCTCTTTGGAGAAGCTAGAGCTGGCTGTTTTGTTTGGTGAGCTAAACCTAACTTAGTTGATTCTCATGGTGAAATATATCTTTCAAGTATTTATATAAGAGAAAATGCATGTGTATATGTGAGCATCTATATTAGAAATTGTTCGGTTAAGGCTGTTCCTAGTAGAAATAGCTCCTGTTGAGAGTTTGACTATATAAACTAGAGAAGAACTTCGAGTAGGAATGCTTCCAAGTCACCATTCTCAGACGACCGAATGCAGCCTTAATTTTTTTAGACAAAAATGTATTTGACCTAGGCTCATACGATTCAACTTAGGTCTTATTCAGTTCGCGAAAAGAAAAGTTTTGGGTATTGTTGTAACTATCACAATCAGTGTATAATTAGATTTAAAAGATTCGTCTTGCAAAATACACACAAATTATATAGTTAGTTTTTTTCATGAAAACATGAGGGGCACACCCCTACAACTATGATTTATTATTAAAAAAAGTGATGAAATAACATTACAAGAGGAAATTATATAGTTATTTTTTAATCTATATTTAATGTTCCATACATGTGTCCAAATATCGATATGATGGGCAAAAAGTTTTTGGATGAAAACTAAACAGGGCCTTATCTAGCATTGGACCGGTGAAATAATAAAGAAAGTAATGAAGATTAGGAAGTGTTTAGCATTGTTTTTTGACATTTTCTTGGATCCCGTTGTGATAATGATAACCCCGAGCAATGGGCTTGGTTCTTGAAGCCGAAGAATCAAGTATCAGGAACTGTCTGTGCACAGTGCACACAGGAACAAGGCCATACTCGGCTGGAAAGTGGTAGAGGAAGCCGAGCCCATACAATCCCATAAAAGGCCCAGCCACCTTCAAAAGAAGCGAAAGCTTTTGCAACTTTTGATAGGAAGGACGCCAAAGACCAGCTTTAGCTCCTTCTTCGTCATATCATCATACTCCTATAAATACACGTAAACCAAAGAACCATTGGGGATACATGACAAATAAGCTAGCAAACTTTGACGTATTGCACAACTGTCTTCGTATACCTGTTTCAAGTTCTTCAATACACTAAAAAGGAACTTGTAGAATTTTTGTTCTTCATACAAACACTGTGTTTGGTTCGAGGAGTAGACCCATCTCGATTCAGTTGATGTGCAATAAATCATCCGATAGTTTCTTAGCGGTAGGGGAGCCACAACCTGACCATCCCAGGCAACTGTTTCGACTTCTTAGTAAAACATAGAAAAAGAATCCTTTGTATGAAGAAAAAAACATTGATTTTTTCTGAATAAGTATCTTTAGATAGTGAGAATAATCGTATGAGCTCCTAAAACTTTTTTTTGGGGCTCTGCCGCTGAAATGACTCGATGATGAACTTGTGCGAGGACGGGGTTACTCGGTCAGTGACGGGGCAGATTCGGCTAGGTTCGCAAGGGTCCGCAACTCCGCATCGGTGTGTCCTGTAAACGAAACGCGTTGAAAAATAGCAGCAGCAATGCAGCAGGTGAGCCCATGTGAATCTGTGGTCTCATATGCCCATTGCGCAGGCTCTACTCTACCGTTGTTGTGAATCTGCGAAACAAAAAGCTCTTGTGTAGCGTGTACTCCCTTCGTCCCGCATCGCGCGCGAGAATCCTGCACGTTTGTTGCGTCGCGGCGTGGCCTCTGGCCTGCTACTTGCTCATGCGGCATCTGCAAACATGAGTCATGGACATCGTCGATAGACAATGGCACAAGACAGCACCTGAACTGAATCGGCAATAAGCATCAGCAATTTTTGGACAGCAAGTTTCATTCAAAAAATTTTTTGGACAGCAAGTGCACTCTCTGTCTCCGAGTCTCTAACACCCTGGGACATACGGGCTCAGGCCTCAAGTAAGAACCTACACCGGTCCTCCAAATTCTGCACCCAAAAGAAAAATCCTTGGTAAGCAAAGGAACTAATTTATTATTATCCTGCATTCCTGCATGCACTGACAACAAATTTCAGTATCTGGAGTAGCCTCGCCATTTGGGCAGGCCACATTTCAAAGGCTACAATGTTCGGCCCAGAAACAAAACAAGTACTGGCAACCCTAAAAGTCTCTGTAAACTTGAGAGTTAAATGTCTTTTCCTCCTGGGTATCAATTTCTAATGGATCCCTCTGTCAATTTCTATTGAATCCCTCTTTCACAGCATAAAGCAAATGGTTACCTTGGTCGGTTCTAGTACTATGTTGCAATAGAAGTCCATTCTTGTTTCCTGGACAAACATGCCCTTATTCCGTTGCCAAAATGAATAGTCAAATATTGTCCAATTATAGATTAACTAAGCTCAAAAGATTCATCTTACGATTTACAGACAAACTGTGTAATTAGTTTCTATTTTTGACTATATTTAATGCTCAATGCATGTGCCGCAAGATTCGATGTGATGGTGAATCTTGAAAAGTTTTTGGGTTTTGGGGTGAACTATACAAGGCCAAAGTGAAAAAGGAAGGTGAAAACAACTAGAGAATAAACCAGATAGCAAAGCCAAGTTTCAGATACTAACCAACAGAGAGTCAGACCGATTCTTCTGGTGCCACCATTGAGGTCTTCACCACATGAATTGCATCTGCAAGCTCAGCCTCAAGTGCATTGCAAAACATTAGGACACGCTGTTAGAGTTAGCGTTTCATTTACTTCCAGTGAAGGAGTCCAATAACTCAAATGCCAAGTCAAAAGAAATATGTAACACTAACCTGTACAAATTCTCTGGCCCTCCAATCCAGACAATAAGCATTTGTCAGCTTGGAGAAAACACCAACTTCATATATAGCTGCTCTCAGACTGAATACCTGAAAGAGTTTCCATGACACAAGTTGCAGGTTAAAGAATTGGAAACACAAATTCCGTGAGCAGCAGGGTGAAAGGTTAAGCACTCATATTTAGACTTCCAGACGAGAACAAAGCATAGTGATCCTACAAACTAAAAGCTAGACTTCACCCGAGCATAGTGGCTAAAACTTACCAAACTGGAAGCAACCCTGCCTCCAAGTGCAAACCCAAAATATATGGCTTAACTAAGACAATAATATTAGGCAATCGGCTGCCTTTTTAGTCCCGAAATTTAAAGTCTGCCTCTGGTATGCTGCATATATATAAATCGTGAACTGATATCTAAAAAATGCTATCAGTCGTCTATCACGAAACCATTACTCTGTAACACCTGAATCACACAGATACAGTCCAATCGTCAGCAGCACATGGTCATGGTTCAGGTGCACACGTCTTGTATTTAACTATGAACACTAACAAACAAAACTGAGAGTACAATCAGAGGACAACACATCATTCAGGCAGTATGTAAACCGGACACCTGTATACAACCAGAAAGCCAGCAACCTAAAATCAATCAGTGATCAATCTAGTGGCAGCCTAATAATCATATTCAGGAGTATTAACTAAAATGCACAAACAAACGTGCATCTAACAATCAAATCAACCAACTCAGACAAGGATTCAAGAAAAGGAAATTGTATTATGTTATATGTATGTATGTAGTAGTAATTTGATAGCAACAAACGAAATTTTATATAGAGCCAAAAATGTACATGTATGCGTATATATCTATCGACGAACCAGAGCTCCTCAAGGTGAACTGCTACTACTAGTCGTAATCAAGGATGAACGAAGGAATGAATGAAATCTAGCTGATGCTCCTCTCCATCATCTCGCTGTACTGCAGCCACGAGATCTGGCGCTGCAGCTTCATCTGCGCGTAGAACCTGGCGATGAACTCCTCCGCCTTGACGTCCACCCCGGCGTCCTCGCCGGCGCCGTCCCCTGGCACCACCGACCCGGCCGCGCCCGTGCTCGCGCGGCAGGCCTCCGCCACCACGCGCTCCAGCAGCTGCTCGTCATCGCCGCAGCGGCTCATCAGCTCCTCCTCCTCCTCCTCGACGACGTCGCGCGCGCTCCGTGGGTCGTCGCCGCCGTAGCAGCAGTACCCACCTCGTGCGCCCTCCTCGTCATCCATCTCCCGTGCGGCGGCGGCGGCGAAGAAGTAGCGGTGGTCGTCGTCGCCGTAGAGGCCCGGGGTGTCCGGCACGGCCGGCGCGATGCAGGGGATGAGGCGGAGCACGCGCGCGGACGGGGTGCGGAACCGGAACGCCGGCGTCTCGTCGATGGAGTACTCGCGCTCCCCGTGGCGGAGCCGGTCGCCGCGCGCGCCGCCCACCAAGCCGTGGCCGTGGCGGCGGAGCGTGCGGAGGAGGCGCAGGCTGTGCGTGTGCGCCGCGCCGCCCTTCCGCGCCCACAGCACCGCCAGCCGCAGCAGCCGCCACGCCCGGTTCCCGAACGACGACGACGACGGCTTCTTCATCGCCGCCTTCCCCGCCGCCATTGCGCCTGCCGCGCCGAATGGAAAACGCCGCTGGATCGTTTGCTCTGCTCCTGCTTTGCTCAGGTGATTGCTTTGCTTCGAACGTTGGTGAGATGCCGAGATGAGAATGAGATGATGAGTGGGGCAGGGAGAGGGAGACGTATAAATAGGAGCTGGCGGGTGGGGGCGTTGCTTGCGTGCTCGCTCCCGTTTGCAGCGGCGTGGGCGCGGGAGGAGGAAGCGAACGCGTTTAGCAGCTGCCTGCCCAAGCTGGAGGCAGTGACATGATTGGGCGGGGGCGGGCGTGCGTGCGTGTGGGGCCCGGTCGCCAGGACGTACGATAGGTGGCCATGGCTGGCACCCGGCGAGGCCTAGCAGTCAAGCAGCAGAGGGGAACAAGGGGAGTTCGGGAAATCGGGGACCTCCTCTGCTTGACGGGCGGGACGCGGGCGCGGCCAGCCGGCCACGGCTGTACTACCCGTGAACGTGGGGGCCGCGCCCCAGTCGTGGCCTTGGTCGGCCCAGGCCCTCAATGCGGCGAGCGAATTCCCGGTTTTCCCTGAGCTCCTCGCAGTTGTTTTCGTTTTCCCCACACGGTTTTTTGTCACGCAAACTCGGCAGTGCGTTGCTTCTACCCGGGCCTTGTTGTTCCAAAAAATTTTACAAAATTTTTTAGATTCTCTGTCACATCAAATCTTTAGATGCATGCATGAAGTATTAAATATAGATAAAAATAAAAACTAATTGTATAGTTTGGTCGAAATTGCCGAGACGAATCTTTTGAACCTAGTTAGTTCATGATTAGATAATATTTGTTAAATATAAAAAAAAACGATTATTCCTATTTTGCAAAAAAAATTTTGGAACTAAACAAGCCCCGATTACCCCTACCACTATTCGGCCGCTTCGCGCTACTTGTTGCAGTATTTCGACTCCAGCCAGTCGTGAGCTGCAATGCAGCTGCGATTTTTTCCCTGAGGAACAGTATGCTGTGCCAGTCAGTCTTTGTTGTTTAGTTCATCTCAAAAACCAAAAACTATTCAAGATTTCCCGTCACATCAAATTTTGTGGCATATGCATGGAGCACTAAATATAGACGAAAATAAAAACTAATTACACAGTTTACCTATAAATCGCGAGATGAATCTTTTAAGTTTAGTTACTCCATGATGGGACAATGTTTGTCAAATAAAAATAAAAATACTACAGTCCCGAAATCAAAATGTTTTCGGAACTAAACAAGGCCTTAGTTCACCTCAAAAATTAAAAAGTTTTCAAGATTCCTCGTCACATCGAACCTTACGGCACATGCATAAAGTATTAAATATAGACAAAAATAAAAACTAATTACACAGTTTGTCTGTAAATCATAAGTCGAATCTTTTAACCCTAGTTAGTCTATAATTGGACAATATTTACCACAAACAAACGAAAGTGCTACAGTAGCGAAATCCAAAAAATTTTGACATCTAAACAAGGTCTCACTCCCTCCGTCAAAACACACACACACATCGTTTTGGGTTACTCTCAACCAATTTTAAATTTAACTATATTAAACTGAAATAGTATTAGCATATCCATATCAAAACTGGTTTACTGGAATACTATAAAAATGTATTGGATGATTAATCTAATGAATTTAGTCGATACTATAAGTACTAATATGTTTCTACATATTTGGTTGAACATGAGGATGGTTAATTATATTAAGTAATAAAAAGAAGATGGGCATTTTTTTAGGCCTTGTTTACTTGCAAAATATTTTGCAAAATGTGAATAGTATCAATTTCGTTTGTATTTGACAAATATTGTCCAATCATGGACTAACTAGGCTCAAAAGATTCGTCCCGTCAATTCCGACCAAACTGTGTAATTAGTTTTTACCTTCGTCTATATTTAATACTTCATGCATACGTCTAAAGATTCGATGTGACGGGGAATCTGAAAAATTTCGCAAATTTTTTTGGCAAAAGCCTTAGAACGGATGGAGTACACGATCCTGTCAAACGTGACTTATTTTTTTAAGGAATATACTTATTTTTTTTAAGGAATATAAACGTGTACCTTAAAATCAAATCGCTTTGACCATGGTTTCTATTTCTACAAATTTTACAGTTTGTTTTATTCCCCCAAACCACGTCCTGGTGGCTATCTCTGCCTAGCTTCTAGCTGTTCATTTGGGGGGAAGTACCACTGTACCAGGACGTGCCATACTGCCATCGTGGTCTTCATTTATTTAAGATTTAAGATTATTAATAAGAAGTGAACCGCGTATGACGATTGACGACCCGCCGGGTCAACTACCAGCGTAATTTCCGCGGTGGAGTACCACGAGAACAGCGTAGCATGAGAGCACTCACAATGCAAGACTCCATCACAGAGTTCAAGACAATTAATTACATATTATTTATGATATTTTGCTGATGTGGCAGCATATTTATTAAAGAAAAAGGTAAAAAAATAAGACTCCAAGTCTTATTTAGACTCTAAGTCCACATTTTTCGAGGTAATACATAACTTTAGATTTTATGATAGAGTCTGCATCGTGAGTGCATGAACGGCCTAATGCAGCACAGGACCAGTTGAAATCATACAATACAACAGCAGTTCCGTGTGCCGCACAAATTGAAATCATAGACGCCACTCGAGCGCGTTGTATATTACTACAGTGTAAAAATTTCAATGACACGATGTGATCACGTGGCACGACCCGTATAAAACAAGCGAACGGAGTTATGTATAGATGCTTGCCTTGATGCCTTCTCAGTCTAGCATGATAACAATCATTCAGGAAAACGTGAAATATCTCCTAGCATTTCTTACTTTTGGGAAGACGAATGCTACTCGCTCCATTGCAAATTATAAGATTTTATTTCTTCTACGTACATAAAATTTGCTGTACCTGTACACTTAGTTATACATTCTTTAGATACCTAGTTAGACCAATGTATCTAGAATAAAATATATCTTGTAATTTAGAACAGAGTAATTAGTAAACTAGACATTGTCATCTACAACATCGTTTAGAACACACAATCAGATCTCCACGCAATAAAAACTTTGCAAGCTAATAAGCTACCAAAAAGCTCATTGCTGGCTATGCTTGGGCCAACAAATCACGAAGACGGATCGACGGGACATGGATCATGTTTGTGCCAAAGGTTTTTGTTCGTTTGAGTTTATTTGCCGAATTTGTTAGCTATTTAACAGTATTTTTTTTCATAATAAATTAACGAATAATACTTTTAGCTATGACTTTGTAGACAAATAAAAAGAATCAAAGAAAATATAAAAAATACTTCTCATGAAACAAGATAAAGAGCATGAGAGGGATGGGTCTGGGCAGCACAGCACGAGGCCGAAGTCTCACCTCTACTCAAATGTACCAAGATGCTTTTATGTTAGGACGGTTAAACTTGGCAACACTTGAAACATGGAGATATAACATTGCTTAAAATCGCAAAGTTGTAGACAACATTTGAACAAGAAAAAAGTTACCAACATGCATAATAACAAATAATGACAAAAAAAAACAAAGGAAGCTTCCCAAGAAATTTCAAGCAAACAATAAACACCAAGCAATAACAAATTTGTAAGAGCAAGATCAATAATATAGCCAGTTTGCTTGTTGTCTGTAAGGTTTTTGTAGCCTTCTCTTAGCCCACTTATACAATTGTTATCTCTTCACTATTAATATATGACCCACATGTCCTTCTCACAAAGTTTATTAGTTCTTGTGCCCAAGACAGCTTAGGCCTTGTTTAGTTCCAAAATTTTTTGCAAAATAGTAATAGTACCATTTTTGTTTATATTTGACAAATAATATCCAATCATGTACTAACTAGACTCAAAAGATTCGTCTCGTCAATTTCGACCAAACTGTGCAATTAGTTTTTATTTCCGTCTATATTTAATACTTCATGCATGCGTCTAAAGATTTGATGTGACGGGGAATTTGAAAAATTTTGCAAAATTTTTTGGGAACTAAACAAGACCTAAGTTTATAGTCTGCTTCTCCCCTCTCTCTCTTCACCTCAACATTTAACTAGCTTATTATTATACTTGTTCTAATGCAAGTCTGATATCTGGCCATCTTGGGCCACACATCCACATGGTATCCCCACTTCCCAGGCTGACAACCAGAAACGGTAGTCACAAGCTGGAGTCAAAAGAGTGCCAAAGAGTGCTGTGTGCACATACTACCAAACTGCTCCTCGCAAACACACTTTATTGTCACATTCAGAAAACTCAGGTCGGTTTTGTGAGTTTGGAGCTTTGCATCATGGTAGATCTGAAAAAAGGAGCAATAATACATGCCATCGGCAACCCTAGTAGTTTAAATTAAGGTCACTGCTGTCAGCCATCGTATGATTTTGATCCAGTAGCAGCTAATAGTTTGTAGCTAATACTATTAGCTAAGCTAACACCTGTACGTATTAGTTAAATGTTGTTTAGATCCACTAGCTAAAAGGTGGGTGCACTGGTGGTTTTGTGTGTCTCTTCTATTTGCTATTGGTAGATGGAAGCACAAAAGTGTCTATTTACAATCTATTAGCTGAGTTAGGATAGCTAGTGAAATACTCCTTCTGATCATGAAAACTTCAATTCTTAGAATCCGTACCGGTTAAACCTTTTAAAGTTTGATTAACTTTATGTAAAAGAGCATCAATATCTATGATATAAAATAAGTATATTATAAAAATATATTCTATGATAAATCTAATGGTACTAATTTGGTACCACAAATTTTAGCTTTTTTTTTCTAAAAATTCAGCTAAAATTTAAAAAGTTTGACTTATGACAACTCTAGGAATTGAAGGATAGAGGAAGTAGTTATTAGCAAAGCACTGACCATTAGTTGGATCCGTTTAGATCTACCCTAACTAATTTTCGGCAGCTGGATGGATCCAAACAGGACATAATATAAGTATCTAACAGTTGCTAAGTGCTAATGAAGGGCGTGACGCATCGGTCTGACAAGCATTCAGCTCAGCATTCTACGAAGAAGTAGCGGCCACGAAATGCTAGGAGAAGATTGCCCACACTAAAAAACTGGGACAGGACAACAAAGGTGAAGTGCAGTTACACCAAATAGATTGGGGTCCAAGGACCTTTGAAAAATGAAAAGTCGAGGCACAGACTGGATGTCCCATATAAACGGCATACAAGACTGGCTTGATATGCTCATTTCGCGTAAGAGAACAGTATCTGTTTTTGAAAAATATACAGCCATTAAAATTGCATCCAAAATAGTATTTTCCCTCGGTTAAACTGGGACAGAAGGAGAATGATTCTTGGGCAGATTCTGCAAACAAAAAATTAGCCAAGGGAACGTAAAATTTCCCAACGAAGGCACCAGTCATACAACAGTATAACCTTCTGAATTTATCACACCGAATGAGAAAATGAGCTTCAAGTGCTCAATTTTTTTCCTTTTCCTTTTTTGGGGTTACAGATGCATGCACATTCCCTAGTCCGTACCACACAACTAGACTGTGAAGCCCAAGGCTAACTCTATGACCTCATGGAGCACAAGCTCATGCCACTAAAAACAATCTATTGCGCCTCAAATTGGACAACCAGAATTTGAACCTTTGTCGGTGGAGTAGCTATACTCCCACAACTTCACAACCAAATAAAGAGGTGTCTCAGAACAGGGAAAGAGTCAAAGTGCACCAGATCTCATACTAATCGAGTAAATTTTAGGAGGCTTATATAAGAAGTCTAAATACACTTGTAACGGCCAAGAGTAACTAGATTAGTCATCCATCTTGTCCAAATCGCAGTTTGATAATGTGCAATGTGGGATGCTTATAAGCAGTAAAAGTCCCATACAGAATTCAATCAATTGCCTAGCTCTGATACTAGACTTTTTGTAATCCTTCAGAAGGTAAACAATAAGAACAAACCAATTTGGGATAAGATCAGGAAGTCAACCCTAAGAAAAGCAATCATTTCATTTGTTCCATCACAAGCTAAGAAGCATACACAGGATCACATAAGCAGGAACAGAGAACCAGGATTGGTACTACGCAGAAAACAATATGAAGTACTTAAAATAAAGCATCACAATAGTACCAGAAAATCAATAGTCTTCTCTGAGGAGAACTGAGAGTCGCTTGGCGCTGATATAGTTCTAGATGCCCATAATACCTTAGCCCTTAAACTGCCACTCTCTACGGCACATGGGGCAAAGGGGTGTGGATGTTTGAGAATTGACCCACTTCAGTATGCAATGAAGATGATAAGCATGGTTGCAGGCACCCCAAATGAGTGGGCAATCGTCACCAGGGAACTTACAGTCAGGGCAACAGCCATCAAAAGCCATCCTGCATATGCCACATGTCTCATCCTGTGCATCCCACGTCCAAGAAGCCACTGCATGCCACTGAAGAATCTTGACCTTCATAGTGTTACCTGGCATGCAACAATATATGCATGAGGGTTGTTATACTCACTGCACTGTCATATGCCGAATCCATCGAAAAGTAATGTATGGACAGTTTGAATTAGTATGATAGTATCCACTATGCAGCAAAGAAATCCTCAACCAACTGATGGAGAAAGAGATATTTGGACTTTAATATATTATTGTTCAGAGTGACTCTTAACAGGAGAAAAAAAGAAACCATAGTAAATACGGTTTCACCAAAATACAACCCCAAAATCCAGAGAGGTCTCAGTCCTCACAGCAATGCCAGTGCCAGTAGAGAGGAGAGAGTAGGACGTGAACTAGTGATGGAAAAGTTCCTTCAGGGTTGCTGGATGCTACATAAGAAACAATGCCCCGGAACTGGATCAACAGGATTACTAACTACATGAGAGAAATTTAAATAAACTGTAGCTAAACCAGTATCACCAACGCAACCAACATTAGACTGAAATAGACCAACAAGTCAGGAAAATGGCATTACCAATCTGTAACTCTCTTCAGTTACATTACAAGGAATCAGCAACTGAGAGAAGAGACAAATGCACAGACGGCTTCCACCAGCACAGAAGGGGTTTAGGGGCGTCCACCAGCACAGCGAAAGGCAGAGAAGGGGAGCCGACCAATGAGGAAGAGGCACTGGAGCAGACGGCGTGATCCGAGAGGTCATGAAAGTCGGTGGCGTGAGATGTGGGATCAGCGGCTGGTATAAGAATCCGTCCTCGCTGGCTTGCAGGGAGGGGATTGCGCTATTGGGCTGAAGCTCGTTATTCCTGGTAAGTGGCAATACTGGACCAATTCAGTGCTTGAGCCCCCAGCTCGAAGCCTACATTGCTCTTAGGGCCATGTAGATGTCCTTAAGACAAAACGTTGGCATTTCTCCACAGAAGTTCTGCTTCCTCGCTGAGTCCGACAACACACACAGTGGCAGACCTAGAATTCCATCAAGACTAGGCCTCTACCTAGCAGGGTCCCATTAATATTATACACAGAATTAACTAAGACAAAGATAAAATTTCTGGTTGATATGATGATTAAACTAAAATTGCTAAAAACATAGTAAGGTAAACATGATGAGATGAATATCTAGTGTCTAGAGAGGTGGTGTATTCGCATCTTCCACGTTTGAAACTGAGAAAGAAAAAATAATCCGCTGGTATTCCTTCAGACCAGTTACCAGATAACCAGAAGAGCAGGGAGGGAGAGCACTCAGCACTTCAGCAGGGGCCGGACAGCCGGAGGCAGGATCCCGCAGCCCGGGATGGCCGAACGGAGCCTCGGAGTCGGTCAGTCGGAGGTCGGCCGGCAGCCGGCGCGGTGGCCTGCGCTGCTGCTGCTGCGCGGAGCCGCGGAGGCCGGAGGCCGGCCGGCGCGGTGCCTGCACGGAGCCGCGGAAGGCGGCTGGCAGCCTGCGCGGCCGCGGGCTGGGGGCTCTGGGCGGCTGGCGGCGCGGCCGCGTAGGCCGTTCGTGTCGAAGGATTCGAGTAGTCGACGGTCGGAGTCGGACGCGCTCTCTGCTGACGGGGTGAGAGACGGGCAGAAGGATCCCCAATCTTTGGCATTGGGCCTTGAGTTATGGGCCTAAAAAATACATGGGGTATTAAGAGTAATTGGGCCAACTACTAGGGCCTGGGCCCTAGGGGCCATAGGCGCAGGTCTGCCCTGAGCGGTCCACCGCGCTGTTCAGATGCTCTTAAATTTTCAATAGTTTACAAGTATATCAATCTTGCGGTACATACATAAAATATTAAATAAAAATAAAAAATAATTATTTTTACAGTTTATCTGTCATTTGCGAGACGAATCTTTTGAGTCTAGTAATTTAAAAAAATAAAATGGATCTCCACAGGCCCTAAAAATAAGGACGATCTCCTCACTCCAACCAAACTGCGGACCGTGATGTCCTTTATAGTCTCCAAACCAAACACAACTAAGTTCTCTTCAAAACGATTTTTTTAAAGAAGTTCTCTTCAAAACGTAGTAATTTCATATTGTACAGTGATTCACTGGAAATAAAAAAATATTGCCGTGTTCCAAAGAGGGGCCTTTAGTCGCATTGCAGTGCCTCCTGAAGTGTATCAGGTCCGTAACAAAAACACGTGCGCCATTGTGCCATTTTTGGAGCCCAGTAGCCGGACCTGGGACGTGTTCAGTTCCTCAAATGAAAAATTTTGTGTAGCACTTTTTTTGCTTGTGATAATTATTATAACAGTACACGTTACACGGCGCGTTAGCTTTGAACCAGGCGTGACAGAACCATATGATCTAGATCTACCGGTCTTCACAAATCGCCAACAGTTCGCGCGCGGCAAAACACTCTCCCTGTTCCAGAAAAGATATCGTCAACAGTTCGTGACAGAATCATATAATTTCCTTGTTCCGCAAAAACTAGGACCCTTCTTCTGTCTGAAGGTGAAGACTGAGGATGAGGACGGTATCGGTAACCTGCGGTGTACACGGTGACGTATCTCCGGCTGGGTTCTGGCCTGGTTTCCAGCAGGCAGCATCACGGCATCGAACGACCGCTCGAGAGAAACTCGGCTCCAGGTCCCCGCGGACAGCTCAAGCCCGACGTGCGCAGACTGGACGCCGAATTCGCGCCGGCTCATCATGCACCGACCCGCGCCGCCGCAACACCTGCCTGGAAACCATGTGGGTGCGGCAGGTGGAATTCAGGCCATCAGGGTCGTTTCACACGGTTCTCTCGGCAGGTACACTGCTGGATTAGGGCACTCACGACTCTATCATAAAGTCTATCATAAAGTCTAAAATTATTTATTACCTCGAACAATGTGAACTTTGAGTCTAAATAAGACTTAGAGCAAGTATTATGGTGGGCTGTAAGCTGGCTAAATGCTGATGTGGAGGAGAGGAGGAAGGAGAGAGAGAAGCAGGCTGTAAGGTTACAGCCAGCTTAGACACAAAAACCAAGAAACTTTGTGAGAGAGATAAGTGAGCCATGTATTAATAGTGAATAGCTAACTAT
>Ga0182004_10000246_pt1 | contig 29300 bp, 19 predicted proteins | sample Sormic07211540_1_FD_120479 | JGI IMG/M metagenome (GOLD analysis project Ga0182004, IMG submission 120479) | Endophyte microbial communities from Sorghum bicolor roots, Mead, Nebraska, USA - 072115-40_1 MetaG | ecosystem: Host-associated > Plants > Roots > Unclassified | place: USA: Nebraska...
ACTAGGATCAAAAGATTCGTCTCGCGATTTACAGGTAAACTGTGTAATTAGTTTTTGTTTTCGTCTATATTTAATGCTTCATGCATGTGCCGCAAGATTCGATGTGACGGGGAATCTTGAAAATTTTTTGAAAACTAAACAAGGCCATCTCAAATTATAAGTCAATCTTAGAGAGTCAAACTATCTTAAATTTGACTAAATTTATATAATTAGATAATAATTATTATAATATCAATTAAGTATCATTATATTTTTCCTTAATTATATTTCATAGTATCCTCACTTTATGTTATAAACTTTAATATTTTTTTTATAATTTTGATTAAATTTGAAAATATTTTGACTCTCTAAAACTTCTAGAATAGTAACTTAATTTGGAATGGAGGGACTATCGAAATAGTAGTACTGACCGGCCGGCGCGCGCGGCTCACCATCAATTATGCAGACAGAACATGCAGCATGCGTGGAATTATTTAAGAGCCAGTGAGATGATAAGGTTTCTCCTGTAGCGATGAGTAACTCTCAGAACGGCACCCTTTTATTTAATTAAACGGAGATCTAACGGGAGTAGCTAAAGCTACTCGTTAGGATTCAGGAGTTGACCGAGATGTATCTGTCGTCATTTAGTGCGTCTCCAATGCTGACAAGTTTGCTAATAAAAAATAGCTAGCGAGATGGCAAGCACTTAGCTAGCACGACTTTCAAAATAATTTCAGTCACTGACACATCTACTCTTACTTGCTTTTATTTTTTTAATCGCTTTAATTCTACAAGTCAGCTAGCTATTTGGGTTCCCTTTTGGGGACGCTCTTACAAGCAAGTTGGCATGACGATCTTTCTCACTATCATCCCAATCTTTCTAAGGCCTCGTTTAGTTGTGAATTTTTTTTGATTTCACTACTGTAGTACTTTTGTTTTTATTTGACAAATATTATCCAATCATAGAGTAACTAGATTTAAAAGATTTGTCTCGCGATTTACAGCAAACTGTGCAATTAGTTTTTTTGTTTTTATCTATATTTAATGTTCCATGCATGTGTCGTAAGATTCGATGTAATGGAGAATGTTGAAAAGTTTTTGGTTTTTGTGGAAACTAAACAAAAGGCCTAATTTATTTGCGATACCAACTTAACAACCAAACAGTTCGTATATCTGATGATGAAGTCGTGGTTTACCAAATTCAGGGTGAAAGCTGCGGTATATACGGCGCAAACTGCCCCGAATGGATCATCAGCATGGAGGTAATCATATTAGTATTATCATTCTAATGCAGTTAATTAATTTTTTTACAATTTCCTGCGCTGACTAAAGTGGTGCACTTTTCTTTTTACCAAGCTCCCTTCTGACCTCTGTGTGTGTATGTCCATTCTTGTTTGGTAGGCTTGCAACGCGCTTGGGGTTTGCTGCGTTCCCCTCTACGATTCTCTCGGTAAAGAATAAATAAATAGATAAACAAATTGGTCACTGCTTATTTAGCGTTCTTGTATGGAAATAAATCAGACGAGAAAAACCACTAGCAAAGAATCATCTGCTCGCGGATCCAATCTTTTTGTGCGTAGGTGCTGGGGCCGTGGAGTTTATCATATGCCATGCCGAAATCCAGATCGCGTTTGTGGAGGAAAAGAAGATCACAGAGGTAGGGCAGCTTGCTCACTCATTTATTACTTCTCCAGCAATTAGTGTCGGTGCATAAAAAAACAATTACTGTCGCTGCCCAATTCATTTAATATTTAGTAATTAAATACCGTCGGGAGGAAACACGTCAAATCAAATTAAAATCATACAAATTCTCTACATCTCATATTAAAAAAATTCTCTACCTACAAGAGAGGGGGCAAAAAAACTTTTCACTTTTACTTCAACCTTTTATTTTATTCGAGATTTCTTGCAATAAGAACTAAGATTTCTACACATCTATCATATTTCACTTTAGCATTGCTACTAATACCCTCCAATAGATCCGCATGTTTTTTTTTATAGAAATAGATCAGCATGTTTTTATTATCATCAGAATAGATGACGATGCTATATAGCTGAAGTAATATACATAGGACACAGACGTGCTCGAATGGGCCATCCAATCACGTTAGGCCTCTCCTTAGTCGGGCCGTAATGAGATTGGCCCACAAAAGCTTTATCCAGCATTCGGCCCGATCAGACCTGGCATTTCGGAGTGGGCATCGTCGTCGGTGACGTCGCGCCGTCGCCGGCGCCGGCGCCGTTGCCGTGAGCCCCAAAGCCACCCCCACGTGGCACGTGCTTGCCGCGCCGCCGCCATGGCGCCGCAGCGGTTTCCCTTGTCCCATGAGAGGTGAGGGCGACAGGTTCTCCCCTGCCGATAGCCTCCGTGTAGCCTCACCGCGAGTACTCCAGGTGGACGAACTGAAACAGCAGGGTGAAATCTGATCCGCAGGTGTTGGATTTTCCCCCATTCTTACTCCAATTTTCCAATAGCCTTCGCCACAGATCTAAAACATGTTTTTTTTTTACCAAATTCGTTTTGAGGAAAGGTGCGCGTACAGTAGAGTAGCATTATTTTCTAGACCAGCTCTTTAGTTGGTTTATATTTAACCGTATCGTGTTTTTGATTATTTCAAATGATGACAGCTCCTGAAAACTTGTCATGCTACTTCGAAGTATCTGAAAAGTAAGTTTCTTCGTAACATGATGTTGATTGGTTAGACGGTTTATCACTGCGGGACTCATGGTATTTCTTCTGCTTTTGCCAGCGGTCATAAGCTTTGGAGGAGTCACAAATGACCATAAAGATGAAGCTAAAAACTATGGCCTGTCCATTTTCTCTTGGGAGGAATTCCTGATCATGGTAAGCTTGTAGATTATAGGTGTTCCAGTAGAATGTTATGGCGATAAGTGCTTCATGACATCTTTTTTCTAGGTAAAATAATCTATATTACTTTTACCAAAGTGGCTGAAAATATCTCGCCAATTTTTCCTTATTTGTATCTTATTATTATAATTATTTTTCTTCAGTGGCTAGTTTCATATGTGCTAAAGGTATTCGCAGACAGATATGTGAAGAACCACATCTCGAATGAGGAAACTCAACATAGCAGCCAAGATTTAAAACTACATGCCAAGAACAAAGACTAGCACACACTCACTATAGCAACTGTTTTCAAACTTGTCCAGATATGTCATATCTTTTACAGAGTATACATATTTGTGCCTCCCTTTTTTATACCTGCACTAGAAGACTAGAACTCCATAGTGAAACCTGCAATGGCCAAAACTAATTTTACCAACTAGGGTTACATATTACACGATAGAAATTTGTATCACTTCCATAATTTTATTACCATGTTGTACTAGGAAAAAATAAAACTTGTGCGAGCGTTTGGTGCTTTCTAGGGTCCAACTCCATACACAAAACAATAACTTGTTGCAGTAAATGACATTTGTATATATCACTCGAGTAAATCTCATGCTACTGACCTATCATATGATGCACAAACTCTTGACTATCTTGTATGCTTATAGGGTGGCTCTCATAATTTTGATTTGCCTGAAAAGAAGATATCTGACATCTGTACAATAATGTATACAAGCGGCACAACGGGAGATCCTAAAGGAGTTATGATATCAAATGAAAGCCTTCTTGTAAATATCACAGGCCCCGATTCTGTACTTCAGTATATTGGTGAAGTTGTAAGTAGAATCTCAAAATTTCTTTAAGAAAGAACTCTGATGTCCATTTGCATAGAGATCATGTGGGTTGCTCTCCACTCTCTTATTGCAGTTAGATCAAGATGATGTCTATTTGTCATATCTTCCACTAGCCCATATCTTTGATAGAATGTTTGAGGAAGTGTTCATTTACCATGGATCAAAGATCGGATTTTGGCGTGGGGTACGATTCTTGGGTCCTCCTTGTGTCCTTGCCGACCTTTAGGCAATGATGCATATTGATATTTGTGTTTTGTATATGTAGGATGTCAAACTATTGGTTGATGACATTGCAGCACTAAAACCAACAATATTCTGTGCTGTTCCACGTGTGCTGGATAGGATATATTCAGGTAAATTTCATATATCGAATGTTGACACATGAATATTTAGCTGATAATTTTCTTTTGTATATTAACATAATAGGTTTAGATTCCTATGAAGTAAGCTAGATTACAATTACTTTCTGGAGTAAATATCTGTCTAATTGATTCAATACCCAGATATATCATGGTTTTGTCATGTCATCATGTTTTGATTACAATGTTTCTTGTTATTTCCTATTTTGAAAGTCTTTATAGATTGATCTGTTGATAGTCAATTTACTTTAAGTGGAGATTATTGTAGTTTTCAAGAAATAGAGATCACATAAGTTAGACTTTGGTGGAAGATTACATGTGATTTATTCAGTGCCGGTCCTGTGGTTTTGAGGACCTAGAGCGAGACTAAAGTTGGGGCCCATAATATAAACACACAAAATAATTTTTAAAATGATCTAAATTCAAACTATTTAAGATTGATCAATTGTATAGGCATCGTCACCAATAAATATATTATTATCAACATATATTTCATAATATATCTAGTGTTTCTATAAATTTAATTATAGTCGGCGTGGCCCACGTTGGCACATGGCCACTTATCAGTCTTTTTCCATTGCCTCGGCTTTCAAACCAGACTCCATATACAATTTACGTAAGACAGACATGTACGTACAAATTGGAAGGGGCCCTGTAGCTTCGGGGCCTAGAGCGGCTGCCCCTCTCGTCCCCCCTCAGGGCTGAGTCTGGATTTATTCATGTGATTGCCCTCTTCTATGAAATTAGCTGATGTCTGATGCATTTATTATGTTTATGCAGGTCTTACAGCTAGGATTTCGTCTGGTGGTATACTGAAGAAAACTTTATTCAACATCGCTTATAAGATGTAAGTGTGCCTGCAGTTAATACTGAGATTACTATTTTCCTTTGCGAGGAGTACTCAAAACTTGCAGGATGGCCACTTAGTTTCTTAAGGTGTTCTTGTTATGTCATTCCACATTGTTTGTGATTCTATTGCTTTCTTAACTTTTTTTCCTTTGCATTATGTAAACTATTACCTGCCGGATTCAATTTTTGAGTTACTAGAAATTAACATATCACCAGGAAACTGGACAGTATGAGGAAAGGAATTAAACATGAGAAGGCAGCCCCATTCTTTGACAAATTAGTTTTCAGCAAGGTACAAGTTGATAACTCATAGCAGCATTTTAGTAACCTATCAGATGTAATTGAAAATGCTGATGTAGCTTCGGCAGTATGTTGTTATTCTAATTTAATGATTATCTTTAAGGTGAAAGAAAGGCTTGGTGGAAAATTAAGAGTTATTGTATCTGGAGGTGCCCCTCTATCTGTACCAGTGGAAGAATTTTTGAGGGTTGTGACATGTGCTTATGTTATTCAAGGCTATGGTATGGATCTTTCAATGTTGTAGTTCCTTTACTTAGGATAATGAAGCACTTAAGGACATATTTTTTCTGTGATGTGTGGACTAATACTTTTAGATAATACTTTGCACGTTTCAATGTTTAGGACTGACGGAAACTTGTGCGGGATCTATAGTTTCGATACCAAATCAATACTCCATGCTTGGGACTGTTGGTCCACCTGTTCCACATATTGATGTACGCCTTGAGTCAGTTCCAGAGATGGGTTATCATGCTTTGTCTAGTGTCCCACGTGGAGAGATATGCATAAGGGGAAGTGTTCTGTTCTCTGGATACTACAAAAGAGAGGACCTTGTGCAGGAAGTCATGATTGATGGCTGGTTTCACACTGGTTAGTTATTTTTGTAACTTCACCACAGTGTGCCAATTAACTACCTTTACACATGTGGACATCATGAGTTTATCTTGTAAATAATGTTTCTAATTAGAATAGTGTTTGTATTGCAGGAGATATTGGTGAGTGGCAACCAGATGGATCCTTAAAAGTGATTGATAGAAAGAAGAATATTTTCAAGCTTTCGCAGGGGGAATACGTTGCAGTGGAAAATCTAGAGAATGTATACGGTGTTCTTCAAGATATAGATTCAGTATGTAACAAACTCAATGAAAATTGCACTGTCCTAACAATTTTTCATGTTGCAACAGAAATTTTTATATTCAGTTCTCCCATGCTTATTATGGTGCTTGTGGAAAGAATTATATATTTCTTCTTAATATAATGATATGCATCTCTCTTGGATGTTAAAAAAGAATTATCTAGGTCACTTGATTTGAAATTGTTAGGAAACTATTAATGGGTTTTGTTTGGTTGGAACAAAGTTCATTATAATAAAGCTCTGTTGATACCACATAACTTTATAAGCCCTGCTTGCTTGTAAAAGTTTTGGTCATTATAAATATTTGTTATTCTTATTCTAGGTTATTTTCTTGAACTCTATAATGTCTATCTAAAAATGAAACTAGGGGGGATTCTCTTGTGTACTTGTCTCTCATGCCCTTTTGCCTCTAACAGTGTGATAGACAATTTGTTTTTTGGTCTCTCTTGTATCTAGTTTACCATATGCCCCACCTTTTTATGTTCCTGTTAATCTATTTCAGATATGGGTATATGGGAATAGTTTTGAATCTTCTCTTGTCGCTGTTGTTAATCCGAACCAACAATCTCTTGAGCGCTGGGCGGAACAAAACGGTACTGCTGGAAGTTTTGCTGAACTATGCGAGCATTCCAGAGCCAAAGAACATATTCTTGCAGAGCTCACGAAGATTGCGAAGGAAAAGAAGGTAAGCTTCCTAAATATGATTGCTACATTACTTGTTGCATTTAGATGTTTTTAAAATGATTGTTGTATCTTTTATCTTCAATTTGCTAGCTGAAAGGTTTTGAGTTCATAAAAGCTATCCATCTTGACCCGTTGCCATTTGATATCGAACGCGATCTCATCACCCCAACATACAAGAAGAAACGGCCACAAATGCTCAAATACTACCAGGTTAGATGTCAACTGAAGACAATCATAACCTCTCCCCTGACCCCCAAAAAATAGATTTATCGATTTATTTGTTTACACCATCTATTTCATAAAGTAAGACAAATGTCCACCTATTTTATTTATTTTGTTTAAAATTGTCCAGGGAGTAATTGATGCACTCTACAAAAGCATGAAGTAATACGACATATTTACAGAGTCACAGGGGTATTATTATGAATTTTGATGCACATATTTGTCTTCATGTTATTTCAGTAGTTACTTGTATGATGTATCTTATTATAGTGTGTGGAATCACTTGGAGAGTTGTGTATTATTGTACTGAGATAAGGGGAACAAAAATAAAAACAATTTGGGTACACAACGTGTGGTGCAGAGCGTGCGTGCGCACATACTTTGAGCTAAAGGTTCTATTGGAATCACCAAAATTAACTCAGCTGAAGTCCATGATGGATACACCGATCAGCTGTTCAGAGTCACTGTAGGAGTGAAGTCTAGAGGAAGAACTTCACACGTGCAACACTGCCTTGGTCTTGCACACAACAGTTTAGCACCATGGAGTTGAGTTGCTCCATGGAACATCGCCTGAGTGCGCTGTATATTCTCCATAACTCCTTTGTTGGTCCAACGCCAGGAAAAGGAATCCGCCACTCCCAGGTGCAGTTGAAAATGAGATAGCAAGTCTCACAGCTAGAGATTGCTAAGTTGAACCCCCCCTGCATGAGACAATTGTTTTGCCACCTTAGTGGGGCTTGGGTTTCTGGAAGTAGTAAGGACTTATTTGGTACAGCTCAGTTTCATTGGTGAATTATTTTTTTTTGTAGCTTGGACTCTAAAAGCAGCTCTACCATAGGATGAAAGTTCCTTCTTCCCTGGTTCCCAGTTTGGAGTTAACCAGGTGGATGTCAAATCGGAACCAAGGTAGTGTTTGCTAAGCATACTCCGGTTTCTGTTAGTGTCTTTGATTGTTATCAATTGTTTTCACAGAGCTCATCAATGTTGACATGGCAGGAATTTAGCTAGAGCGAATTGGGATTACTATTTGCAGCGTGTTTCAGATTTCAGCTGTATTTTTAGCCTTGTTTTAGATAGGGGAACTGAAGTAGAGCGGGCCGTAGAGCGATAAGTGGGTCTGTTTGTCTCGATCGTTCATCAGTTGGATAGTAGTTGCGCTATCTGACAGTCTGCAACGGCAAACCCTTTCATCAGTTGGATAGTAGCTGTGCTATCTGACAGCCGGCAACGGCAAGCCCTTTCTTCGACGGTTGATGTTTTGCTTCTATATATTTGGTGACCTGAAGCGTTTGTCCTTGCTCTTCCATTTGTGACATTAAAAATGTTAGCATTCCTTATGTGCCTTGCTTCAAATTTCATCCCCTGTTGCCACTTCCATTGGCGAGACAATCTTATTCCTCCCAGTTGAAAGAAGTAAATTTTGGATCACTTCCCTTGCACGCCATTTCCATGCATGAAGGGACGCATTGCGTGTTCATAGTTCATGAATGGATGTTCCATTCCGCATGTGAGAAATGAGGTTTCTAAAAGTTGTAGAAGAAAAAAGTGACATTGCAATATATGGTATGCTTTGTTGTATGGTCATCTAAACAATTTGTGGCTAGGGAATTATACAACGGCCACATTATATGTTTCATTCATGTGTTAGCACAAGTACATAAATTAAACGTGCACGGCTATTTTAACTCGTACGAAAGATAGAACAGAGAAAGAGAGATATAAAAAAAGTTTTCCCCTTATGTATAGCAAATAGCAATGCATGTGACATGGGGAAAATATCGACTTAGTTTCAAAAAGACTAAAGTTCATTGACGGTCCTAGAACTTGTTTGGTTGTATCATCCCAGTCCCTAAACTTGCAAATTAGCTATTTATTAGGTCCTCAAACTTGTTTATATATGTGTCATCTTAGTCCTTGAACTCACAATTACTCATTTAAGTTCTAAAACTTATTTGGATGTGTCATTCTGGTCTCTAAACTTGTTCGAGGGCCGCTAATAAACTTTATTCTTTAAAAAATCAACTTGATATGTCCCGTGGTCCATACACAATTAGACATGTGTATATATATAACTAAATAATTCTCCCAAAGCATAGTTGTGTACCAGTGCAAGTCTTGGACGTAGTTTGTTATGTCCAAGTTCATGGTGTTTTTAATTTATATAAATAGATAATATGTCGCACGTTGTTACGGAAATTTTATAATACTATAAAAAGATAATTCTATAATGCTGAATAGAAGAAAATCATTTTAAGCACAATGGTACCAATAATGAAATCAACAGGCTCGGGCAAGCAAAAGTTCAACTTAATCCGTACTAATTAAAATTTGAAACTTAAAAGATTGATGAAACCATCTACCTGATGCAAAGCCAGCAAATAACATTCAATTGAAAAGGCAAATAAACAAGCTTTCCTCACCGGACAAATTAGGCGTGGAGCACCGGTATGGACATCACAATTTATGATGGAGAATATAGCCATATATAGATCCATAAAAGAAGGCCTTTGATCATTCGTATATATATGCCCACACATAGTGTGAAGAGATCGACGAAATTATTCTAAAAAAGAGAGAGATCGATGAAATTAGTCTTGTCTTCCAGGAGTTTTGGTTTCTTATATACAAATTGAGTTTGTAATAAGGTTGCTCATGTTCTAGCAAAGCAAGTCACGTGTACACATAGATCAGAGAAGTGGCATGTAAGTCTGGCATGTGTAAGTGATCTTGTATTGTATGAGGCTTTGGCCAACTGAGTTAATCAAAGGCATGTACGTCTCAAAAAAAAGTGTGACAGAGGATGAAACAAAATTGAGATAGGGAAAGTGAACAGTATATAGACAATAATTGAACCAAGATTTCTAAATCAATTATCAAAATAACAAATGGTGCAAAAGCTGTGATGAAAAATGTTAAGCTCCTGCCTGGTGCTACCAAAAAAAATACAAACAGTAAGCTATTATGCAATGAAGAAAATTGAAAAGAACAAATAAACAATTAAGAAATCCGCCTACCTAATCGTGCTTCGTGCTCGGCACTTAGCTGCAAGCTGCCCTTGATCAGTATAGAAAAATAATTGAACCAAGATTTCTAAATCAATTTGCAAATTAAACAAATGGTACAAAAGCTTTGATGAAAAATATTAAGCTCGTGCTTGGTGCTATGATGAAAAATATTAAGCTCGTGCTTGGTGCTACCTGAAAAAAGATATTATGCAACAAGAAATTGAATAGAAGAAATAAACAATTAAGAAATCCGCCTTACCTGATCGTGTTGCGTGCTGGGCACAGCTGCAAGCTGAGGAGCGTGTGAGAGTGATGATGATGTGCATGGCGGCGACGTGCGGATCGCGTGTCCGTAACACCATTGGTGCATGGCGGCATTGCATGTTCGCGATTTATTTTTATCTCTAGATCACACGATTCATGCATACAGCATACTCTGTTCGCTTTATATTTAATTTACTGATTTGTTGTGAAAAAAAAAGCATTGTTGGTTTGCTGAACTATCACAGCTCATAAGACATATGGCATGATGGGGAGATTGGAGAGCAGCACAATCCTTTGTATGCCCACTCACGCACACTATCAAATTGAATGCTTCCTTGGTGAAGAAGATGAATTCGTACGAGGCTGCATGAAACCGAATGATTGCTCAAATTCCCCCACTTTATAGCAGTTTTCTATGCATTTTAGTGGAGAAGATCCTAAAGGAGATGGGCATGCACATAGTGCAAGATTGAATGTTGTGTCATCATGGGTGACTACAAGGGATGTGAAAGGGAAACATATTTTTGATGACGTGGCAGCAGGATCGAGGAGCTAGAGAAATAATGCAATGGGGATAGATACCCAGGCCTTGTTTAGTTCCAAAAAATTTTGCAAAATAGGAATAGTACCACTTTCGATTGTATTTGACAAATATTATCCAATCATGTACTAACTAGACTCAAAAGATTTGTCTCGTCAATTCCGACCAAACTTTGCAATTAGTTTTTATTTTTGTCTATATTTAATACTTCATGCATGCGTCTAAAGATTTGATGTGACGGGGAATCTGAAAAATTTTGCAAATTTTTTTAGAAACTAAACAAGGCCCCAATAAAGATGGCAACGAAGAACTTTTCGTCGGAGAATAAACCACCATCCCTGTCCCGGGGGGGTGATTTTCCGCATCCCCATCCCCGTGATCAACACAGGGAGCACTCTAGTACCATCGCCCGATCCCCGATGGGGATTTCATCCCCGCGGGGATCCCCATCCCCGCATACAACAAGGTTCACAGATTCATCTAGGCATATAAATCTAGTAGCAAAGTTTTAAAAATTCCTAAAAGATCATAGATTCATAAATCATGCATTACTCATGTAGTTTAATCAATCAATCAAGTTCACCAGTAACACATACAACACTGTAACATAGGTGTCCAGCTCCAGCTGTCCAGCATACACAAGTCTCATACAAACCAACAACTTGAGATCTACAAGTAACATAGGTGTCCAAGACTCCAGCATCCAGCACATACACATAGGTCACAGCCTCACAGGCACATACAAAGAACAACAATATAGGTGTCCAGCATACAAGATAAGCATATGCTGCACAACAACACAAAAGAGAACACAGTAGTTCAGCTCCAGTTGACCATCATGATGTCCTGACTTGACAAAAGAATAGCTCCAGCTCGGAAGAGGCACCAATGAGGCAACGACGCTACCAGCAGTGCTCCACGCGAGGGTGGCAGAGAACGGACGGAGGTAGGGAAGGACTGAAGGAGGTAGAGAGCTCACGGAGCGAGAAGGGCGGTTATGGATTGACGCTCACGTCGTTGGCTCGCCGCACGCAAGTCGTGACCTCGTGTCACGTAGTCACACGGTGGCGTGCACACTGTGTAGTCGGTCGACACTCCTGGTGGGGAAGTGGGGACTAGGGACTGGGGAGTGGCCACCTGGTGGTGCTAGGATTTAGGGTTAGCTCATATATATATATACACTTCAGTGTTAATGGGCCTTCTTACATGGGTCTGGGCGCCTGTCACATCTCCTCTCCTGTCTAGTGCGGTGCCGCAGCTGCTGGTGCCTCACGGGGCGGGGACGCGGGGATCGGGAGCGGGGATCAGGCAACCATCTCTGTCCCCGCCATTCGTGACAAGGACAACTATTCTACCAATTTCATCCCCATGAAGATCAAATCTCCTTCATCCTCATTCTCTAATGGTAGAATTTCTCGTGGGGAATCGAGGATCGGGTCCTCATTGCCATTTTTAGTAGATAGAAGATATCTGTTCATGAGCAGAGCAAGGATTGAGCACGGAGCACGGAGCTGTGACAGAGAGGCAAGTCAACATTCAGCACGTACATATAACGTAGAGGAAGAGAGGGGGGGCATCCATCGCCTATATATTCGCCTGGCATACATACATCTCCCTACTCAAAACCTCACCGGCAAAGGTATCCGCGCACTCGGCTGCTGCTGCCCTCCCCCGTCGGCCGCCGTCGCGCTCTCTCCTGATCTCTCTCTCTGACCCTTCTGTCTTGGAGAAGATGAAGCACCTGGTGGAGGTGGAGCCGGCGACGGCGACCACGGGTCCGGCGTACCGGAACGCGCGGGCGAAGGACGGCCTCCTGCAGGCTCCGCCGGGGCTCCACAGCTGCTGGGACATCTTCCGGTGAGCAATAATCAGCATCCAGCTCCATGATCTTGCCGCTATATACCTCGATCTCTCCGCCATCTCTCCACCATGCTGTTGATCGATCGGTTGGTTGGTTTCTGACTTGGCAGGACGTCCGTGGAGAAGTACCCCGACAACCCGATGCTCGGTCGCCGGAGAGTGGTCGACGGCAAGGTAACTAAGAATGGACTTCTTCCGATCCGATCCACGCCCTTGCTAGCAGCTAGCTAGCTACGTAGCTGGGAATTCATATCAGCATTTTTTTTCCGTTCCACGACGTGCATTTAATTTACTTCTAACCATTGCTTCGCCTTCTAGAAGATAAACTATAGTAAACCATATACTAGTAGTATTTTTTTTATGGTCAACTGGGGAAACACGATCCCCACCTGAATGCTTTATTAGCCCATAATGGCTCAAACGTATATAGTAGTACAAAGAGGTTACAGGATCATTCTTAGGTTCTAATCCTAGTTTATGGCAGAATAGAACCGAGCGCTAGCCTTGGCCTTGTTTTGCTATATTGAAGATGGTGCACCATGTTTCAGCTATGTGCCGCTTCTTCCTGGATAGCCTAGTTTGCCACTGTTCAGCAGCCAGCTTGCAGGACAGAAAAACTTGGTCGACTGAAGACGGCGCTGTTTCTTGCCTTCCAAATTTGCCAGCACACTAAGCTGATGAAGGTGGGGAATTCTTGGGCTGGCATATGAGCAGCCAGTGTCACGGTATGCAGGGAGTTCAACTCCATTCACGGGACCAATATGAGTAGTATTGTTGTTTTATTTTTAAGGACGACACCAATATATTCGGATTATCATCGTCGAAAGTGACATCCGTTCACGGGAAAATCGACATATATATATTTGCCTGGCCAGAGACGATGGTGCAGTTCAGTACATGTTATGGCATATAGAGCAAGTCAAAAACAGCTTCCATATACTTTACTTGCATTGCTCTCTGTGTGTGTGATTAATAGATCATTTCGGAATGGGATATACATCCTATATACTGGATCAAATAAAGACTCTGGGCTTCTATCAAGCCACTACTACATTGATTTCTTTAGGAATCGAGGATCTTTTAATAATACCCTCTAAAGGATGGTTAGTCCAAAACGCGGAATAACAGAGTTGTCTTTTGGTGCACTTATACATGATCGGTGTTACCTAGTTCTTTCGTGACCATTGTTCGTTCCATGACATGTATTTCATTACATATAAGAGGATTTTGATGCTATATATATCCTGTTAATACAACAAACAACTTAAGTAAATGTAATAATAGTACAGTAGTTTAGTAGAAAATATATATACCGTAGTAAATAAACAAGACACCACAAAACGATGGGGTGATGGTTTGTAAAACTGCATGCACAGGCGAGCGATTACACCTGGGTGACTTACAAGGAAGTCTATGATGATGTGATGAAGCTTGCGGCCTCCATTGACAAATCCGGAATCAAACAGGTACTTACTGCACGTAATTATCTGAATATTTACCCTTTTTATAATAAAGTGCTGTAGGGGTGCAAACCCCTCCAGGAGTTCTCCTTAAAAAAACAGGTATTTCTTTTTTGTATCGCAATATGTGCTCACCATCAATTCTCCGGACAGAACATGGAGTGGAATTATTTAAGCGCTATGAGTTGACGATATCATACATGATCTGGAGTAGGAGTAAACTCAGAAGATGCACCCTTTATATTAGATTTAAATGAAGATATAGAACGAGTAGACGTGTCCCTTTATGTTTTAGTGTTCTGCTCTTGTTCTGCTTATTGTTATTAGAACAATAAAAAAAGTAAGGGTATTAAAAGAAAATCCTAGTTGATCATTGGTCGTTACTCGTTAGGATTCAGGAGTTGACCGATCGAGATGTATCTGTCGTCACTTTTATACAAGCAAGGAGTGGCATGATCTTTCTCTCTCGTCCCAATCTGTTCGATCGGCCGGAGAGATAGATATACTATCATATTGCAGTTAATTGCAACGGGATGTCATCTAGTACTACTACGTCGTTCCATGATCCTTTCGGCAGGTTACGATACTGATCAAAATACATCCAATTCCCCACAAAAAAAATGCATCCAATTGATCAAGTCAAACATTCCTAATGAAATATATGTACAGTTGTGTTCTAGAAAAAAGATGATAAAGTTGTGGTTTACCAAAATTTCAGGGTGAAGGCTGTGGTATATACGGCGCAAACTGCCCCGAATGGATCATCAGCATGGAGGTAACCATAATATTCATTCGAACAACGGTGCCTTTTGGAATTAATTAGTTTTTAAAAGAGTACTTCATGCGCTGATTAAAACGGTGCACATTCTTTTCTTTTTTTTTACTATAAGCTCCCTTCTGACCTCTTGTGCATATATGTTTTCAATCTTGTTTGGTAGGCTTGCAACGCGCTTGGGGTTTGCTGCGTTCCCCTCTACGATTCTCTCGGTACATAAATAAATAAAAATTGTTCTGCTTATTAGCGTTCTTGTATTGTACTGTGCAAATAAATCAGACGATCGAGGAAACCACTAGCAAGTTAAGATGCTGCTTGCATAATAAAGAATTATCTCCTCGAACCGATGAAATCTTGTGTGTAGGTGCTGGGGCGGTGGAGTTTATCATTTGCCATGCCGAAATACAGATCGCGTTTGTGGAGGAAAAGAAGATCACAGAGGTAGAGGGCAGCTTGCTCAGTCGTCATTTATCACTTGCTTGTCCAACAATTAATAATGCCTTTGTTCAATTCATTTAAAATTGAAATACACGTCAAATCAAATTAGATAGATGATATAAATTCTCCACCTCTCCTTAAGAAAAGGCTCTACCCCTCACCCAAAAAAAAAACTCTACTCCCAATTTCCTCCAAAAGAGAGGACAATATTACCTTTCACTTTTACTTCAACATTTTATCTTGTTCAAAATTTCTTGCGATAAGGTTGCATTTTACACCTCTATTACATTTCACTTCAGCATTGCCAATATCATCCAATGGATGAGGGTATGCTTTTTACTTGCTTATTGGATACTCCAATGGAGTAGATCATATATGACTATGTTTAATTTTTTTAAAGAAAAGATGATGATGTTTAGCTTTTGTTTTTTTAGCAAAAATAACGATGTTTAGCTGAAGTATAGGAAATAGACGTTCTCCTATGGGCCACCCAACCACGATAGGCCTCGGCTTGGTTGGGCCGTAATAAAATTATTGGCCCAACAGAAGATCTACCCACACTTTGACTCGATCAGATCGTGCATTTCAGACCGGGTGTCGTCGCTGACAGTGCCGGCGCCATGAACCCCAAAGGCGCACCCGCGTGCCACGTGCTTACTGTGCCGCCATGATGGCGCCGCAGCGGTTTGCCTTGTCCTGTGAGAGAGGTGAGGGCGACAGGTTCTGCCCTGCTGGCAGCCTTCATGTAGCAGGGTGAAATCTGATCTGCATGTGTTGGATTTTCCCCATTTTTACTCCAACTTTCCAATAACCTATGCAACAAATCGAAACATGTTTGTTATGGAATTCATTTCGAGGAAATGTGCACGCAGTGATTATTGCAGTGTAGCAATATTTTCTAGACTACCTTGTTTAGTTTTTTGTGAAAGTATACTAGCTCTTTAGTTTTGTTCATATTTATAACCCTATCATCCTTGTTGATTACTTTCAATGATGACAGCTCCTAAAAACTTGTCACGCCACTTCCAAGTATCTGAAAAGTAGGTACCTCCGTAACATGATGTTGATTGGTTAGATGGTTCATCATTGTGGGATTCATGGTTTTTCTTTTGCTTCATTTGCCAGCGGTCATAAGCTTTGGAGGGGTCACAAATGACCATAGAGATGAAGCTAGAAACCATGGCCTGTCCATTTTCTCTTGGGAGGAATTCCTGGTCATGGTAAGCATTGGGCTTTTTCAACTTACTTTATATATTACAGGTGCTCCAGTAGAATGTCATGGCAATAATTGCTTCATGACACCTTTTTTCTAGGTAAAATAATCTATATTACTTTTACCAAAGTGACTGAAAAAATCTAGCCATATCTAGTCTAGTTATTATTATTGGATGGCAAGTTTCATATGTGCTAAAGGTATTCATAGACAGATGTGTGAAGAACCACATCCCAAATGAGGAAACTCAACGTACCAACCAAAATTTAAAACTACATGCCAAGAACAAAGACTATCACATACTAAATATAGCAACTGTTGAAACTTGTGCAGATATGTCATATCTTTTATAGAGTAGAGCATATATAGATATTTGTGCCTCCCTTTTTATACCTGGACTACAAGGCTAGAACTCCATTGTGAAACCTTAATTGCAATGGCCAAAACTAATTTTTACCAACTAGTGCTTTCTAGTGTTCAACTCTATACACAGAACAATAACTTGTTAAAGTAAATAACATTTGTATATATCACTGTAGTAAATCTCATGCTACCGACCTATCATATGATCAACAAACTCTCGAATACCTTGTATGCTTATAGGGTGGCTCTCATAATTTTGATCTGCCTGAAAAGAAGAGATCTGACATCTGTACAGTAATGTATACAAGCGGCACAACGGGAGACCCTAAAGGAGTTATGATATCAAATGAAAGCCTTCTTGTAAATATTGTGGGCCCTGATTCTGTACTTCAGTATATTGGTGAAGTTGTAAGTAGAATTTCAAATTTTCTTTACGAAAGAACTTTGATGCCCATTTGCATAGATCTCATGTGGGTTGCTCTCCACTCTCTTATTGCAGATAGATCAAGATGATGTCTATTTGTCATATCTTCCACTAGCCCATGTCTTTGATAGAATGTTTGAGGAAGTGTTCATTCACCATGGATCAAAAATTGGATTTTGGTGTGGGGTATGGTTCTTGGGTACTTCTTGTGTCCTTGCTGACCTTTAGGCAATAATACATATTGATATTTGTGTTATGTATCCGTAGGATGTCAAACTATTGGTTGATGACATTGAAGCACTAAAACCAACATTATTTTGTGCTGTTCCACGTGTGCTGGATAGGATATATTCAGGTAAATTCCAAATTTCGAATGTTAACACATGAATGTTTAGTTGATCGGTTGTTTTGTGTATTAACTGAATGGGTTTAGTTGTCTATAAAGTAAGCTGGATTACAATTATGTTCTGGGAATAAATATCTCTCTAATTGATTCAATACCCAGATATATTCCAGTTTTGTTATGTCATCATGTTTTGATTACAATGTTTCTTGTGATTTCCTATTTCCAAAGGCACTCATAAATTTCATGTTACAGCTAACACATACCCATGATTGCTTGGTCCTATTTATAGGTTGATCTGTTGATAGTCAGTTTACTTTAAGCAGAGATAATTGTATTTTTCAAGAAACAGAGATCACATAAGATAGACTTTGGTGTTTGCCCTCTTCTATGAAATTAGCCGATATCTGATGCATTTGTTATGTTTATGCAGGTCTTACAACTAGGATTTTGTCAGGTGGTATACTGAAGAAAACTTTATTCAACATTGCTTATAAGATGTAAGTGTGCATGCAGTTAATATCGAGATGAATATTTTCCTTTATGAGGAGTACTCAAAACTGGCAGGATGGCCACTTTGTTTCTTATGGTGTTCTTGTTGTGTCATTCTACATTATTTGTTGTTCTATTGCTTTCTTAACTTTTACTGTTTCATGCGCCTTTGCATTGTGTAAACTATTCTTGCCCAATTCAATTTTTGAGTTACTAGAAATTAGCATATCATCAGGAAACTGGACAATATGAGGAAAGGAATTAAACATGAGACGGCAGCCCCATTCTTTGACAAATTAGTTTTCAGCAAGGTACAAGTTGATAACTCATAGCAACATTTTAGTAACCCATAGATGTAATTGAAAATGTCGGTGTAGCTTTGGCATTATGTTGTTAATCTAACTTAATGCTTATCTTTAAGGTGAAAGAAAGGCTTGGTGGAAAATTAAGACTTATTATATCTGGAGGTGCCCCTCTAGCTGTACCAGTGGAAGAATTTTTGAGGGTTGTGACATGTGCTTATGTTGTTCAAGGCTATGGTATGAATCTTTCAATGTTGTATAATAAAGCACCTGAGGATATAATTTTTCTGTGATGTGTGGATTGATACTTTTAGATAATTGTGTGTGCGTTTCAATTTGTAGGACTCACGGAAACTTGTGCGGGATCTATAGTTTCGATACCAAATGAATACTCCATGCTTGGGACTGTTGGTCCACCTGTTCCACATATAGATGTACGCCTCGAGTCAGTTCCAGAGATGGGTTATGATGCTTTGTCTACTGTCCCACGTGGAGAAATATGCATAAGAGGAAGTGTTCTGTTCTCTGGATACTACAAAAGAGAGGACCTTGTGCAGGAAGTCATGATTGATGGCTGGTTTCACACTGGTTAGTTATTTCCATAACTTCAGCATAGCCAATTTTACCTTTACACAGGTGGACATCATGAGTTTATCTTGGAAATAATGTTTCTAATTAAAATAGTTTTTCTAATGCAGGAGATATTGGTGAGTGGCAACCAGATGGATCCTTAAAAGTTATTGATAGAAAGAAGAATATTTTCAAGCTTTCACAAGGGGAATACGTTGCAGTGGAAAATCTAGAGAATGTATATGGTGTTCTTCAAGATATAGATTCAGTATGTAACAAACTCAATGAAAAATGCACTATCTTAACCATTTTTCATGTTGCAACAAAAATTTTTATATTCATTTCTCCCATGCTTATGATGCCTGTGGAAAGAATTATTGATTTCTTCTTAATATATCGATGTGCAGCTCTCTTGCATGTTCGAGGAAAAAAAGAATTTTCTAGGTACTTGAATTGAAATTGTTAGGAAACTATAAATGGGTGTTGTTCGGTTTGAACAAAGCTCATTATAAGGCTCTGTTGATGCCACATCAATTTTTAAGTCCTGCTTACTTGTAAAAGTTTTGGTCATTATATTTGTTACTCTCATTTCATATTATTTTCTTGAAGTCTATAACCTCTATCTAAAAATGAAACTAAATGAAGGGTGGGGGGATTCTCTTGCGTAGCTATATATTTGCCACTAACATTGTGATAGGTCTTCAAGATGTAATTTGTTCTTTGGTCTCTCTTGTATCTAGTCCAGTTTACAGTATGCCCCATCTTTTTATGATTTTGTTATCTATTTCAGATATGGGTATATGGGAATAGCTTTGAATCTTCTCTTGTCGCTGTTGTCAATCCGAACCAACAAGCTCTTGAACGCTGGGCGGAACAATACAATATTATTGGAAGTTTTGCTGAACTATGCGAGCATTCAAGAGCCAAAGAACATATTATTGCAGAGCTCACAAAGATTGCGAAGGAAAAGAAGGTAAGCTATCCATATTATAGCTGCTACATTATTTGTTGCATTTAGATGTTTTTAAATGATTACTGTATATTTTATCTTCAATTTACCAGCTAAAAGGATTTGAGTTCATAAAAGCTATCCATCTTGACCCATTGTCATTTGATATTGAGCGCGATCTCATCACCCCAACATACAAGAAGAAACGGCCACAAATGCTTAAATACTACCAGGTTAGATGACAACTTAACACAATTATAACCTCTCCCCCGATCAAAAAATGGATTTATCGATTTGTTTATTTACTGACCTTCTAATTCATGAGGTATGAAAAATCTCCACCAAATTCATTTATTTTGTTTAAAATTGTTCAGGGAGTAATCGATGCGCTCTACAAGAGCATGAAGTAAGACGACACATTTGCATGAAGTAAGAAGGCACATTTGCATAGTCCATATTATGAATTGTGATGCACCGAGTTGTCTCCATGTTATTTCAATGGTTACTTACATGATGGTTATTGTGGTGTGTGGAATCACTTGGAGAGTTGTGTATTGTTGTATTGAGATAATAAGAGGAATATGTTTTGGTAAACCATTGCTAAAATAGGTTCTTTTGATTGTTATAAAGAGTAAAATACACATAATATCCTTTTTATTTTCTATATTTTTTATAGTCCTTTCATTTCTCTTCTACTTTATCCCTTCATCTCCCACGTTGTGATGACCGTTCTTCTCCACCTCCTGCCCCATCTCTCCACTGTCCTTGGCCTCCCCAACACCCCCGGCGGCTAGCGCGGCCCTAACAGCTTTGAAGGCTCACATGCACTGAGAGGCCTTGGAGGTTCATGCGTCCTAGTGCGGCTTCGGTGGCTATGTGACCTCGATGGCCTCCCTATGGGTCCATGGCAGCGCCCGTGTCCATCTCCACACGGGCGGATGCACATCCCCGCCCGCACCCCTCTCTACGTCAGCCTATAAAAAATCTAGCCATCGATGTGCGATGTGTCCACGTGGAGATGCAAAGTCATGTGAGGCTACATTTTTTCAACCTCTTCCCTGTGTTCCCTCCTCTCTTAGTGGGAAAACCATAGCTTCATGGGTGAAGTGGATAGCCATAGAGATGTTTGGCAGGAGAAGCTGTTTTTTAACTTTGTGAAGCTGCCCATAAGCGCTCCACTTTTTACCTAACTTTCACAATTAGTTAAAAATGGAGCCATTGGCCTCGACCCCTCCCCCATAGCGATTGGTTCTAGATCCATCGTCGCGCCATGTTCAGCCCCCAAGCTAACCACCGGAGTGCCCTCCCAAGTCCTTGGTAACTCGCTAGATGCCCCTGTTGGTCATTGGGAACCCCTCGCTCTCGGAGCTCACCACTACTAAGGGCTTCCTTGTGCCATGCATGGTCCAGACTCAAGTCAATTGTTGTTGGCTCCATCGATCTCACCGTTAGATCCATCGATCTCACCATTAGCGATGGCTAACCCTCGAAATCACCCTTAATCGCTCCACGCTGTGTGACCTTTGCATTCAATCCATTGGCTCCTATCCCACCAACCACTGAATAGCCATAGAGACGTTAAGAATGTCTGTGTACCAATCCAATGGCATCTCCAGCGCCAAGAGATTTGGGAGTAAGCAAGAATCAGACCACCCTTGCGACTAGTCATTTCTGGCTCAAAAACATCCATGAGCTGCCCTTCACTAGCACCTCACAAATTCTCGTCTAGCATCGGAACTAAAAGAAGCAGCAAGGGGCCATGTCCAAGCCTCCCACGCAATGGAGGAGAGGAGATTATCTAAAAATACCCTATCAACACTCTCCGATCTTTGGCATCAATGAAAAGGACGAGCCTTGCGATGATTCTAGAAGAAGAAGCGGGATTGTGGTTTGTTAGATATGTAAATATTTAGGGGTCTAATTGTAATTATATATGAAGGCCACCCAACCCAAGGGGTGTGAGGTGTTCTCCAAATTCTATTCTACACTCTGCACATAGAAACAACATTTTTGTTACAAGACAAATTTAGGAAAAAACATCACAAATCAGTTATATGAAACATCACATAACATTGGAAGGCGAGAAAACATACCGAAAGCTTTAACTATCATAGCTATTGATCCTTCAAGTACATCCTGAAGTCAACGTTCTAGCTCAATTAATAATTACATCCTCCAATTTGGAAAAACTACCTTCATTATTTGCAAGATCATCTGCTAGGAACATCAATTCACGTGGTTTGCACATATCTATAAGCTGACTGGATCTTTTTTGTGCATCCGAGGAGAATAAAGAAGTTGCATTTTTTTTCTTAATTCTGCTTTGGTTCAATATGTATGAACCAGTGATAGAACCTTGAATATCCGAGTTATCTATTCAAAGCACCAAATTTTTAATCTTCACTTTAGAGCACTTGAAAAACAAGGCCAGCACAGCATATGCTATATATACTTCATGTATAGAGCTACATTCCAAATCCTTACAAACTTCTGCATAGACAACCTTATCATCTCTCCATATTATGATTGAGATCATGGCCTTCTCAGACTACCTTTGTGCAACTTCACCTTTATAGAGACCTTTGATTCCATAATCATAGCGCAAGATTTCAACATTACCGATGTTAGTGTCTCAATCCTCAACAATAAATACTTTAGTGCTGATTATTTGGTTTCATAAATGATTCTGCTCATAATCATTGTCTATCCTTACCATCTAAATAATTAATTCAAAGAAACTAAGGTACTGGAGAGTTTTTCTATTCTTGTTATGTTTGTTTGAGAGGAAATGTTGTGAAGTTGCTAAATAAAACCTCAAGTAGCAGTAGTAGACAATTGCAAGCAAGATTGAGTCTAAATTATATCTCATATGAGGGCTGAAGAAATGACTTGGCTAGCTTCCTCTCGAAGGAAATGTGTATGCTATTCTCCTTCTACCTCCACCTCGAAGGAGAGGAGCATACACATGGTAAGAGAATAAAAAAACAGGAAATAAGAAAACGTTGCTAAAACAATAAACGAGATCAAAATAAAAGAAACCTTTGCACGTGTTCCTGAACAAAAAAATGTCACGTGTCACTTGCTAGTACTGGGTATGCATGTTGAATGCGGTGCAAATAGTATAGATATATTTTCCATTCATATGTAAGTATAAATTCGTTTAAAGAAGTTCAGATTTATTCATGTCTAAATCTAAATATTGAACAACCGATAATGTATTCATATTAAATACTCAAATTACATATTTTTTATACTAACATCAATTTGTATTCTATTCAACATTGTTGATACTATTTCTATTCGAATATGAATTGGAATACAAATACAAAAAGAAACGTAATATCAGCGATACGGTTCATATCCAATCCGTTTAATGCGCTTGCAATAAAAAAAAAAAACCCGTCTCGTCTTCTCGAGTAGGTCTTGTTCCCCAAATCGCATCTCTCCCGACTCAAGCAGCCAAACCCTAGGTTGGGCAAGATGCTCGGCGGCCTGTACGGCGACCTCCCGCCGCCGTCGTCGACCGGCGACGAAGACAAGGCCTCCACGGCCTCCGTTTGGTCCAGCGCCACCAAGATGGCGCCTCCCACCCTCCGCAAGCCGTCCACTACCTTCGCCCCACCCCCATCTATTCTCCGGAACCAGCACCTGCGCCCGCCCAAAGCCACCTCCACCTCCGCCCCCGCTCCCCCCGTCGTTGCCGCCGAACCCGCCCCGGCCACCTCCTTCCAGCCCGCGTTCGTCGCCGTCCAGTCCACCGTGCTGGAGGAGTACGACCCTGCCAGGCCCAACGACTACGAGGACTACCGTAAGGACAAGCTCCGACGCGCCAAGGAGGCTGAGCTGAACAAGGAGCTTGAGAGGCGGCGCCGCGAGGAGCAAGAGCGGGAGAGGGAACGCGAGCAGCGGGAGAGGGAGGCCCGCGAGCGCGAGGAAAAGGACTACCAGTCCAGGGCCTCCTCCCTCAACATATCCGGCGAGGAGGCATGGAAGAGGAGGGCAGCGATGAGCGGTGGCGGTGCTGCTGCTAGAACCCCCTCGTCTCCACCTCACGGGGATGGCTTCGCCATTGGGAGCTCATCTTCTGCTGGGTTGGGTGTGGGTGCCGGCGGACAGATGACTGCTGCCCAGCGGATGATGGCCAAGATGGGGTGGAAGGAAGGTCAGGGACTTGGCAAGCAAGAGCAGGGGATCACTGCGCCTCTAGTGGCAAAGAAGACCGATAGGAGGGGAGGAGTTATTGTTGATGAGAGCAGTTCCAGGCCTCCAGAAAAGAAGCCGAGATCTGTCAGCTTTGATGGGCAACCGACACGAGTTTTGCTGCTCCGCAATATGGTAAATGTCATTGTTGCATCAACTCCAATATAGACCTGTTTGTTAATGCTTAAGTTGTTTTTGTCTGAAGACTGTTATACGATGCATAGAATTATCAATTCCAATATAGGTTAAATCAGTGAATGACTTACAGATCGTGTGCTGGTTTATTCAATTTATCCATCACCTTTGCAACTGTTTGCTTGTAGTGCCACAGTTAACTAGCCTCTAGTGTATGATTAGCCCTTCCCTTACCTTTATTCTTGGCAACAATTGAATGTATTGATATTGTAAGTTGCTAACTTTGCAGTTCTGAACTTGGTTTGAACAAGTTAGTTAAATTTGTCTGAAACTACAATACTACATATTAGCTTTGTCCCTTATCTTATAAATACAATACAAACGGGAGTAGCAATGTAGCCCGCAGGCTTTTTCGTTAATATGTGTTTAGAAATGCTAAGTTTCTGTCAGGTTCTAGATGGTTTCACAATCTTTTTTTCTTTGCACCATATATAATCAGTGGTCAAACTCCACTGGAATCTGTTTATGGTTTAGTAAGCTCTGTGTTGGATTTTGACTATAGCACTACAATAGTCTTATCTGATTACTGTATTTGAATTTAGATATATGCAATGGTCATGAAATCTTATTTATGTGATTGAAGCTGATCCTGGAATGAGTATGACTACACAATACTCATGCAGTATCATGGTAAACAAATTGATTTATCAGATAATAAGTACTCGATTGTTAATCGTCAAGAAAATTCTATCTTCGTGTCAAAGAAAAAGATATTTGTATCTCAGTATGACCCCAAGAAGTCTGACATTATGAAGTTATCTTGCTGAATTGTGTCTATTTTAACTCTGTGTGTGAGACCTTAGATCCCTGAGCAATTTTTATGACTTGAGCAGAGCGATGATCCATTGAATTCAGAATTTCTATTCATTTCCACTTACTGTTAGAGGGATTGGACTGTTCAGCAAGAAGGAAACATATCACTTATATACAATTATGTAAATAGTTCTTATGCATGGTTGTGAAACATGTGCAGGTTGGTCCTGGTGAGGTTGACGATGAGCTGGAAGATGAGGTAGCATCGGAGTGTGCCAAGTATGGGACGGTGTCTCGGGTGCTGATATTTGAGATCACACAGGCAGACTTCCCAGCTGATGAGGCTGTAAGGATATTCATACAGTTTGAGCGGGCAGAAGAAGCAACAAAAGCAATGGTTGATCTGCAAGGGCGGTTCTTTGGCGGGCGTGTGGTGCAGGCAACCTTCTTTGATGAGGAAAAGTTTGGGAGAAACGAACTTGCTCCGATGCCAGGGGAAGTACCAGGGTTTTTCGACTAAAGAAAAAGTTTTGATGTGGTATCAGAATATCAGATGAGAGGTGGCTTGTGAACTTTTGTAGTTATTTCTTTTAATCGAGATGAACTAGAGCATACAATCAGACAATTTACATGCTTTGTAGTGCTAGTGCAGTGTACTGGAAATATTATGGATATAAGTTATGTTTTTTGTGCTGTGTCTCCTGCTACTGAACTACCTTCTATGTACATGAACATTTTGACCGCTTTAGCATGCTTTATAAGGCAGTTGTCTTGATTTTGATCTTGAATATGTGCTTTTATTGTACACTACTGGACTGCTGGAGCATACCTAACGGCGAAATGACATCTCAGACGAAATCCTTATTGTTGACACCTTAACATTGCTGGAACTGTGTCAGTGGTCCCAATGTTTTGTGCAGCTGTAATTGTACTCTGATTATATTCTGGAATGATAATCACTGCTTTCTTTTTCTTGCATGCAAACCATTGGGTGCTGCAGTGAAGATGATATTGGATGCCGTAGTCTCGTTCAGTTTCTCGTGTGCTCTCTCCGTGCCAGAAAACTGCAATTTTAGAAGCAAATTCAAGAATTATGCTCTGTCAAACTATCTTTAAGTTTGAATAAATTTATATATATAATGCATTGATGCTTATTATATTATAAATAAACATCATTAAATTTTTTATGAAATATATTTCCATAATATACCTATTTGGAGTCTTCAATATCGTACTATTTGCCAGAAACTAGGATGTCTTTGGATGCACAAATGTTTTCGATTCTCCACAACTGTTTTGGATTCTCACGTGGATCTCTAGTTTCTCCATGATCTCTGCCAAACACGCTAAAACGTGAAACGTGTCAACAAGAATCACTTGGGATGATTCTCATTTGTTACACGACATGAGAGAATCGCCCAAAGGGGTAAACGCTTCATTTTTTGCCTTTTTAATTCACCAGTAGGGGTGCGCCCCTCCTGTTCATTCAAAAAAAAAAGGGGTATTCCACTTGTTTCTGAATTAGAAATTCCGATTCATCTCCATCTCAATTTCTTTCAAGATTCTGAATCTATCATCCGTACCAAACGTTTTCAAAGGATGTGATCGAGAATCACCAGAGGAACGTTTTTTAGGAGAATTCAGAACTACGAACGTTTATAGGAGAACCTAGAGCCCTATCAAACTTTGACTCCCCAGTTAAACCTAGAAGAATTACATCCTTTCTAAAATGAAAATAGTACCGATAACGATAAATAAAATGTTTAGGCCTTGTTTGGATGTTGTCGGATTCACCTCAATCCACATGTATTGGAGTGGATTGGGATGGAATTTAGTTCAAGTTTCACTCCAATCCACACCAACACATGTGGATTGATGCAAATCCGACTACATCCAAACAAGGCCTTAAGTGGGACCCCACCGGTTTACCTTGCCTTGGTACCACATCAGCCATGTCGGCAGGGAGCACTTCCACGCTGTGGTTCAGAAAGCAACAAGAACAAAACTTTCTTATTATTCCCACTCAAAATTGATTGTTTTTGTCTGTATATAGAACATTCTTAGATCCTATTTGGTTTGGAGAGTTAAACTTTAATTCCTATCACATAGAATATTGGGACACATACATGGAATACTAAATATAGATTATTTACGAAATTAAAAATATAGCTAGAGAATAGTTTGCGAAACGAATCTTTTTTTAATGATTAAACAATAATTGTTAAATAAATAAAAAATATTACTGTACCAGTTAAACTTTAACGTCCCCAACCAAACACTTTCTACCCTATCTCGTACGAGAATTTGAACTGTTCCACCATGGTTTCTATGGAATCCACAAAAGAAGACGAGGTCCCGTCGTGTAGTAAACTTCTTCCATCGGTACATGTATCAGCATTATTCATTCATTCATTGTTCGATGCATCCCTCCCTCTCCTCATCATCGCATCGCTGGCTTCCACAAGTTCCGCGGAAGAATCTCATTCATTCGGCAACACGCAGAACACTAGTGACACAAAAACTGTTCCCTGTGCGGCTGGCTTGCCTCCTTTTCCCCGGTCAGCTCCCCCGGCGGCGTCAGCACGACGTCGTGACACTTGCGTCACTGTCACTTGCTCTTACTCCCAGTCCAGTACGCGGAAACGGGTTTGAAGATTCGATGCCAGTTCATCCAACCTTGGCCGTTGACCTCCTCCCCTCAGCCATCGTGGTCTACTGGTCTCTCTTCAGCAAAAGCCTTTTTTTTTCTGGGTGATCTGGACCAGTAGCATCGATCGCAGGGTTGAACGGTCAGCACACGATCGGCACTTGGCCGTGTGTTTGAATATTCCTACCGAATTTTCCAAAAGGAGTCGCGACTCGTGAGAGTGAATGCCAGCACACACACCACACACAGACAGTCAGGGAGTATTCGGCGAACAAGTCACTGTCTCGGTGAGAACAAGCCTACTATTTCAGGTCTTAATGAGGAATCAGGAGTACCAAGTGAAGTACTGTGTCTGTGCATCCGACTCGCTGGGACGGCAACATATTTGATGTCTGAAAAAAAGGCCTTTTTATTGTCATGTCTGAAACTTCATCGTACCATCCGCTTGCTTTCGGACGAAACAGGACAGCCAGCCCACCGATAGTCACCAAGGCCTTGGCTAGTTTTAAATTTTTTTCAAGATTTTTCGTCACATCGAATCTTTATACACATACATGAAGTATTAAATATATATGAAAATAAAAACTAATTGCACAGTTTGTCTGTAACTTGCGAGACAAATATTTTGAGCCTAGTTACTCCATAATTGGATAATAATTGTCACAAACAAACAAAAGTGCTACAGTAGTCAAAACTAAAAATTTTCGCGAACTGAACAAGGCCCAAGTTTCTGTACGAGGTCGCAGACCGTGATACATTACTTACGAGTGATTTTTACACTTCAGATAAAAAATAAATCCTTAAATCTAGGTCGAGGGCTGGCCGTGTTAGTTGACTATGGCCCGTCTCAGTTCCTTCAATCTATCTACCGATTGATCTTGTTTAGAAGAGCTCTATATCTCCTATCTTTAAGCTCTACAAAGATCGTCGCATTGCTCTGCTTCTCCAAAAGCTGTCCCTTTGTGAAGCTGACTGAGACTGATATCCTATAAAAATGAACATTTTCCCGCAAAGCTCATTTGGTGCTTTGACTAGGCTTTTCCGATGCAAATAAGAATTTTGGTTTCCCCAGCTCCAAAAAATAATATAATATGGTGATCAATTTCTTTTCCTCTCATATCTGGAATCGCGCATGCACGTAGCTCCTCAACTTTCTGCGATGGATGTAATTAACATGCATGTAACAAGCTACCAATAATGCATCCAAAATTCCAAACCAAAGTGTATTATATCAATATACAAGAGTTTATCAGGGAAAGAAAAGGCGGTCATCGTCGCGCCCCCGAATTTCCTGCCCACTAAAAAAGATGCCCTTTTTTTTCTCTTTTCGGCTTCACCCTTCGATCGCCTTTCCCAGTTTCCCTATCGAGTGGACGTAGCAGTTTCCCCTCCAGCTCCTCGAGTACGATAACTAGTCTGACCAAAGACTGGTCAACGGACGGACGAGCACTCAAAATTCAGAGAAAAAAAATATAGGCCAGAAACTCACTCGGTTTCATTTCCAGTTTCCCCCGGTCAAACGTGCTCAACGTCTAGAACACCACAAGTGCTGCAA
>Ga0182004_10000247_pt1 | contig 29249 bp, 23 predicted proteins | sample Sormic07211540_1_FD_120479 | JGI IMG/M metagenome (GOLD analysis project Ga0182004, IMG submission 120479) | Endophyte microbial communities from Sorghum bicolor roots, Mead, Nebraska, USA - 072115-40_1 MetaG | ecosystem: Host-associated > Plants > Roots > Unclassified | place: USA: Nebraska...
CATGGAGCATTAAATATAAACAAAAATAAAAACTAATTGCACAGTTTATCTGTAATTTGTGAGATGAATCTTTTGAGCCTAGTTACTCCGTGATTGGACAATGTTTGTCAAATAAAAACGAAAGTGCTACAGTAGCCCAAAACCAAAATTTTTGCAAACTAAACAAGGCCTTATCTATCAAATCTACAAGTCATTCAACATTATTTTTCTCTCATAATAAAAAAGTGAATAGTACTTTTACTCGTGACTTTTCAGACAAACGAACAGTGTTACGGGTCATACGCGTGTAAGTACAATGTGCCTTTTTCAGCCTTATTTAAGCTCCTTATTAAATTTTAGCTATAGTAGCTAAACTTCTAAACTCACTGATTAAAAAAAGCTAAAATAATATAGTCTTACTCCTATCTAAGAGTAGGTAAAATAATTTTAGCCGACTAAAATTTAATAAGAAAACTAAACAGAGTCTTCGTTCTTTTATTATTAGAGAGAAGAGACAAAGAAAACGTATAAAAAAGATGGTGAAAATCGGCATGACCCACGGGCCACAGCAGACATGTTGTTCCTGCTCGAAGCGAGGTGAGCCACGCCGCACGCCCTCCTAACACGCATACACCAGGTCCGCCCCACGCTCACCAGTCACGTATAGGTCTCATTTAGTTTCGAAAATTTTTTAGTTTTCGATATTATAGTATTTCTATTTTTATTTAATAAATATTATTTAATTATAGATTAATTAGATTTAAAAGATTTATCTCGTGATTTATATATAAATTATATAATTATTTTTTATTTATATTTAGTTATTTATATATGTGCCATAAAATTTGATGTGACAGAAATTTTTTAAAAAAAATTAATTTTAGGACGAACTAAAAAAGCCATACTTACGTCATGTCATCGGGGTCGGTGTGGGCAAAACGAAAGGGACCGCTGCTCTGCTCTGCCTCCCTCCCCTTCCTCCTCCATTCCTTCCTCGTGGTCAGGCTCAGGCACGCCGAGCATCCGCACCGCACCTGCTCGCCCGATCACCCCGGCGGTTTCTTCTCCCCTTCGCCCCCCCGTGCGGGCGCTATCCTTCTCGTGGCGACGTCTGGGTGACCGCTGCCGCGGCCCTACTCCTGGTGCCGTGCCTAGGTATTCGCCGGCGACGAGCACCACAGGTATGCCCACACCTTCCTCTCCCATACCTTTTGCAAAACCCAGTACCCAAACCCTAAATTAAACCGTTTGGCTATTTGTATTCGGATTCGGATCTGAGCTAATTACAAATGCATACATGTATTCATTTATTATGCCCCTGGAACCTTGTTCCATTATCTAAAAAAATTAATTAATTTATGCCCACTAATTTCGATTTTCTTTTTGCAAATATTATTGGCCCTTTTACCCGGTCGGCTCAGCCTCATCATGAAACCAAATTACGGTTATAATTTTTTCTTAGACACTTCCTAATAGATTAAACTCAAACATCATGGCCTTTTCACAGTAATAAGCTCTAATATCTGCCAAAACCCAGCTTACCCTATCACACACACTAACTTATATATTTTTTTTTTGTAGTGGTTCAGTATATTTATGAATAACTCCACTATCTTAGTATCTTTGTATGTATATATATGACAAAAGGTACATGAGAAATCCTTTGTTTCGAATTTGTAGCTTAGGCTACCTCTGCGGGGATCTTCTGTCAAGCAAGGGAAGTTACCTAGCACACAACGCAAAGCTCAATAGATTATTGAGGATCAACATTTCAGCCATCTGTATTTTAGTTAATGTATATGATGGCCAATGGTAACATCTGGTTAGAAAGATAGAAACTCATTATTGCGCTACAGATGGTTGGCCATAATGACTATGGTAGTGCCCTTTTGACATAAGAACTAAGCTGGAAATTGATAGATCCAAGTTATTAATGGAGCACGCTTCCTGTGATGATGTACATGAGCATGTTATAAGTGTAGCACATGGGGAAACCGCATCAACATCAACCAGTCATCAAGATATGTACAGTGACTCGGATGAACCGCATCAGGAGGATAGGCAATCAACAAGCACACAAACCCCATCATCAGAGTCTTCACCGTCAATATCACCAATTGCATATAGCTCCAGAAATTTATCTTTTCCTAGAAGAGATAGTATATATGGTCATGGAAGAAGTCCTTGGAATTCTGGTCTATGGATCTCGTTTGAAGTTGTCATGTACATTGCTCAGGTTGTAGCTGCTATTGTCATCCTCGTCTTTTCAAGACATGAACATCCCCATGCTCCTTTGTTCGCATGGATAATTGGATATACAGTTGGCTGCATTGCTAGTCTTCCTCTTATTTATTGGCGGTATGTTCATCGAAATAGACATTTGGACCAAGAACCTCAGCAACCACCTACAACATATCCTACTTTGACTCCCTCTCAGTCATCAGAAGGACGCAACCATCGTACCAGTGGTATAGTCTTGCGTCTTGGATGTATAGCAATTTCTTGCCCAAGGTAACTTTTCGTCCATGCCACTTTCCATCTAGAATATCCTGAGCCCACTAGGTGTGCAGTGCTTCTCGCAGTATTTATGTTTTGTGAATCTTATAATTTATTAGAAGACTTATAAGAAAACCTGGTAGATGAGTGAACAAATTGTTAGTTTAATTGAATGGGTTATTATCATCAGGGTGTCCAAAAATTAATTTATTTTGAGCAATTCTTTAGTTTACATAACATTATTTGTTAGTTATTAAAAAGCTACAATATGGTAACCAAGTTTTGAAGAGAGTAAATCAAGACTTATCTTGATGGTTGACAAAGATCATTATGACTGGTTATTTTGTCATATGAGTTGTAGATGCATGCTGAGATGGGTGTGCCCAAGCCACGTGGATGGCACAAGAGTAGCATAAATACCTAGTTCTGTGGTTCTGTTGGCCATGATGCAATGCAACCAATGGTACAAGTCTAATGGTCCATGATGGAATGCAACCAATTAAAAGAGAAAAATTAACATAACTGGGAAAAAAATGGAAGCAAATGAACTTATTGGTTTCTCTACATGTTTTGTTTGGTTTACAAGGTAGCGTTGCTTGCAGGGACATTGTTAATCTAGTGTGAATTTGCTGTATGGTTAGTTCCAGGATGTCTCTCTACACATACTTTCTTTTTTCTCCAACTCCGTTACACATTTTAATTTGCTTTAGTTGAATTGGGCCAAGATATACAGTTGAAACTATGTTCGCATTAGGCACATATACCGATTTTAGTGTGCCATAGAGTCATTAAAAAATTCAAAGGTACAAATTACAGCACATTCAATTTTTGGAGTCATGTTTTTTCATTTTTAGGCATGTAGTAAGTACCACAGGAAGTATTCTACAACATCTGTACAATCTTGAGTCAAGTTTTGCCATATGTTCACGTGTTCTGGATCTAAGACTGTTTTTACAATGGAAACTTCGAATTTTGTACTTATATAGCATATAGCATGGCCATTTCCACCTTATCCTGTAACATCATCATGACATGTGCTGCACAGTGTTCAACTGAAAATTGAACTTTTGATAGTTTCAGTACTCAAGTGAGTTTCATAGTTGGCTAGTAGCTTCTTGAAGAATTGAGTGGTCCAATATATTACAGTTGTTAGTTTTATCTGGAATTTGAAATGAATATTGTTTTCTGAACTCTGAAGTGATTATGCATTACAGGCTTAGTGTACTGGCTTATCACTTCAAGACAGCTGTTGACTGTTTCTTTGCTGTGTGGTTTGTTGTTGGCAATGTGTGGATTTTTGGTGGGCGCAGTATTTCATCAGATGCTCAGGACGCCCCCAATATGTACAGGTATCTGCATTGCTCTCTGTTTCTTTCTTAGTCTGTTGAATTCACACGTGACTTTGCTCCCTTTTACCAGGTTATGTTTGGCATTCCTTGCGCTTAGTTGTGTTGGATATGCCATTCCCTTTATCATGTGTGCAGCAATATGCTGCTGCTTTCCATGCTTGATTTCTGTTTTGCGCCTTCAAGAAGATTTGGGTCAAAATAGAGGAGCTACTCAAGAGCTAATAGATGCATTGCCAACCTACAAATTCAAACCAAAACGTAACAAAAACTGGGGGATTGACCATGCTTCAAGCTCAGAGCATCTTGATGAGGGCGGCATCCTCGGCCCAGGAACTAAGAAGGAAAGAGTTGTTTCAGCTGAAGATGCTGTGAGTATATTTCACATCCTTTTGCTGTCTTACAGCAATATCCTATGTGTAATTGAAGGGTTTGCTTTAGTGAGGTTCTTTAGATTTATTATCTATTAACATCTCTACTACCACACAAATGAAGCTTATAAGATTGTGAATTTGTGATGCTGTTTGTAGACATGTTCTCCAGCGATGCATGAATGCTTACTATTATTCTCAATTTACAACATAAATAGTTCTCTCAAGTGCATGTTCTTGGTCTGTAGTAGTACCATAGTTACCAGAATCGTGGTTGGTTGGGTTCATGGTACGGGCTTGCAATTCACTACCTAAATGCTAAATGTGATGTTTTCTAGGAGTAGGCTGCCATGCTGTTAAGCCCACCAATCCAGCCCACATACATCATCTGTAATCCAGCCGCCTGTCAAGTTATTGAGTCTCTGGACTCCCAACTCCAGCCACTACAGAGTATCGCGGCCACCAGACACTTTGATTATGATCCTCCTCCTTGCCATCTGTGCTTCTCTGCTCCAGCATCAAAAGTTATTCTTGTGCTCCCCTGCCCTGCCCTGCTCCTAGTGCCCATCCTCACATGGCTGCAGCTTTGCATCTTGTTGTCCTGAGTTCTCCGAACGGCATTCAAGACAACTGTGGGGAGGATACTGATGATGTAACTGCTTTGTAGTTGGAGCTCCTTGGGTAAAACTACCTCATTTCCTCACATTTTGTTCCATTTGAGATCGCTCCAGCAGTCCAGCCCCATGTACCAACTTGCGTTTTGGTGGAATTCAGTTCACCACATACTGTGAATAGGTTCATGCGTTCTGGTGACAATGAGTAATACCTAGTTCTACTCTGTCCTTGTATTCTTCTGATACTGTGAACTACCTGTCCATTTCACATTTCACATTATTGGTGCTTTGAGTCTATTTAACAATAGGTGTTCATCAATATTTCCGCACATTACCACTAGTGAAAATGTGAAAGAGATTAAGAGGTTCTTGCATGTCATTTAATAGCGGCTACTGCCATTTCTCATTATTCTTTTCTGACCTAGTGGCAATTTGGTCTGTCGTCTCTGCACATGATAATTGGGGACTAATGTTGCGAAATGGGAGGGCGTTATAGTTATGTGCTCATGCTTGTTTGCATGTTTCAACTCTATTTCAAAGCATTGATATTTATTCAGCAACTGATCACTCTTTTAGAGTAGTCAATGTTGTATTCTATATATTCTACTTGATCATTTATTAGTGAGCTCACACATAGCAGACCTGACCCTTGGTTAATACTCCCATTCCAAATTTTAAGTTGTTCTGGCTTTTTAGATGCATAGCTTTTGCTATGCACCTAGATACATATTATGCCTAGATACATAGTAAAAGCTATGTATCTAGAAAACCCAGAATGACTTATAATTTGGAACAGAGGGTTTAGTATAGATCTAATCACATAGTTTCCCCTCTTCTACAGCATGTTAATTGTACCGTCTATTGATATTGATGCAGGTGTGCTGCATCTGTCTAACAAAGTATGGAGATGATGATGAGCTCCGTGAGCTTCCTTGCACACATTTCTTTCATGTTCAATGCGTAGATAAATGGCTCAAGATAAACGCAGTGTGCCCACTCTGCAAAACAGAGATTGGGGGTGTGGTTCGATCTTTCTTCGGTTTGCCATTTGGCCGCCGCCGTGTCGATAGGATCGCTGGAAGAGGTGTAGCTAGCTCAAGATTCAATGTATAGAACAATGTTGCTTTTCTGTGAGATCCTCTCTTACGCATAAAGAGCCCTGCTCATGTTGTTGCAATGGTTTGATTGACTATCAAGAAAAGCACTGTGTGCTTGACTTCAAGACAATGACACCTAGTGAGGAACCTGATGCTCCTAGGCGCAAGTTTCTGCAGAAATGTGAAGGACCTAAGGTGCTGGCGTGCTGCTATACTCTGATGTAACATTTTTCCAAGGATGTAAATGAGGAAGATGAAGTTCACTTGCCAGGTATATTGCAAGCAACTTCACAGGTCTTCTAGTATCGGCCTTGGTGTTCTTTACTGCCAGTTCTGTGATTCTCTTTATCACGGCAGTGCACTGCAGGCTTGGTAAAATGTGAAATAAAGGGCAATGGCCTATTTTTCGAACCCAATGCCTCGAAGTCAATACCCTACCATGTATATATTTTGTTGCTTTTGAGATCCTATTACGTTTTGGGTGAGAGTAAACCCATAACGTTTCTGACATGCACGATTTATTGTGGCAAGTTTTCATCAGAAATTCAGAAAATACATTGAAGTCTACTTGGTTCATGGATGACACTTGACTAGAAATAGGTGAAATGAAAAACGAGGAAGAGTTCTATGGACCATTGTAACAGGTGAGCTTGAGGATACGAGTTCTTGTCACCTGCCATTTAGTTTCTGACATGGTGTCACCTGGTAGGCATCATCACATGACTTTGCTTGGTTCTTGGTTTTCTGGTGTCCTGCATGATGTCAAGTGTGCATGTCAGATGTTTATGGGTTTGGTTGGCAAATCCTGTCATGACTCATGAACACCCTAAAACTAAGAGCAAGGTCAATAATAGAGCCAAGTGTTTGGCTATAAGCCAAATAATTAGAGCCAAGTTATACAATAAGTTGTCTCCTACTTATCTCTAAAACACATTTTCTTTCTTTTTTCTTCTCACAACATTTGTTTTTTGGGCCCACTACTACCTATGCCCAGTTTGGTGCTTAACTAAGAGCCAAGCTATCATCTCTCTCCTCTCTTCTCTCCTCCACATCAGCATTAGCTTGGCTATAAGACCATTATTTTACCTGCTCTAAGTCGCACTTGGTTCAGTTGCCTTGCTGGATGCCTCGACGTAACGTAAGGGAGGCCACCTGGTGCCTGCCAGTATTTGAATGTCAAGCTGCTCATGGATGGTCAACACCTGCATCTTCCGATCCAATTTCTTGTCGGTGGCACATTCTCCGTAGCAAAATATTGTGCAGTGCGCAAGTCAGCAACAGGCCACTGGTTTACGCAGTGTTTTGGACAATTGATAGCAAATGCTTTTCTATTACTTTTTTCCCTAATCTTATACGTTAGCAAAAGCTGCTGCAAAAATGTAAGGACCGGAGTGTCTCCGATGAATAGATCTAAACATCATGTGCTCTTACCAATCGTAAAATACATTCTTAATCTTTTAGTGGCCAAACTTTATTTGACGTGTTGACTAATTGCGACGCATTGTTTAGGGTAAAGAAGTGATGCGTTGATGTGAAGCAGCTACGTGCAAATATTAAACCTGGTGTCCCATGTTGATTCTTAATTAGAACCGAGGAACCGACTAAGGAAGCGACCTAATTTCTACGCAATATACTATTAGTCTATTGTAGCAAGTACTCCGTACTAAAAATAGGTTTGTTTAAACAAAGTCAATAGCCATGCACAATTTGACTGAATTAATGGTATTTTCGTAAGACCAAGGATTCAGATGTAATCAGTCTCAATGGAGTTTTATGGGCATTAAATATGTTGATGTGACACCATATTAATAAAGAGAGATGATAAGAGTTTCATAGGAGTAGAGAGAGTTTTATTGGGATAAAACTCTTCTGCACTGTTTCCAAAATTTAGATATGTTGAAAACTGAGTCATGAAACCCTCACTGAGAATAGCGTAAGCACTTGTAGGTTGGCTTACCGGGATAGAGATGAATGGCTAAGGCTAATGGAGTTTTATCAGAGTTTTATGGAAATTAAGGAGGTGTTTCGGATTGCCTCGCTCTATGTTTTTGGCTTGCTGGGATGGAGATGAATGACTAAGGCTAATGGAGTTTTATCAGAGTTTTATGGGAATTAAGGAGGTGTTTCGGATTGCCTCGCTCTATGTTTTTTTAGCTCCGCTTCAAGTTTTTTAGCAAAACAATTCTAACTTTATGTACTCTGTACGAGCAAAAAGCTATAAACTTCAGTTTTTTATGGAGGTGTTTAATGGTGAAGTTTGTGAAAGCAGCTCTAAACATCCTCTTAAATTATGCTGATGTGGTACCGTATTGATGAATAGAGAGATGATGAAAGTCTCACAAAAGTAGAGATAGTTTCGTTAAATGTTTCTAAAATATTCCCATTAGATCTGGGCAAAGAAGAGCAAGAAATGAGCTAACGGGGGGCAATGCCGATGCATTCATGAACGTACCGTGGTGATGGAGTGGGTCTAGTCAAGGGTATAGGCCTTGTTTAGTTCCCAGAAAATTTTGCAAAATTTTTCATATTCCTCGTCATATCGAATTTTTAGACGCATGTATGGAGTATTAAATATAGATGAAAATAAAAACTAATTGCACAGTTTGATCGAAATTGACGAGACGAATCTTTTGAGCCTAGTTATTCCATAATTAAACAATATTTGTCAAATACAAACGAAAGTGGTACAGTGTCGATTTCACAAAATTTTTTGGAACTAAACAAGACCCGGCAGAGAAAGAAAAAGAACGTACTGTCTCAATTCTATGTTTTTTCTACGTGTATATATAGAGGGTGTTTAGTTTTCAATAGAATCCAAAATGCAAAATGCCAACTATTTTAGAGTGATAAAATACAAAATGCTAAAAATTCTATGGTCATGTTTAGTTTCATCCAAAATATAGAATTTATTACTCTCATGAGAGTCTGTTGAGGCTTTTTTGGTTTTTTTTTTTGCCTCTTGAGATCAAAATTCAAAAAGAAGAATAACTACCTTTTTACCAAAATTTTTGTATAATGTTTAGTTCCATTTTGCAAAATTATGGACCAAAACTCAAATTTTTTTGAAAAAAAGTGAACTCAACACCCCCATAGTAAAAAAAATGCAACTCTAAAGCATATACAAATTTGCATCGCATTTCCCTTACTCAAAGTTGATCAGCGAGCAGCACAAAAGTAATAGCTTGTATGCATGTTATGCAACCAATCACACATGACACATCACACTCCAAAAAAGGATTGTTAGGCCAGTCTCAATGGACAGTATCACTATACGGTTTCACATAGCAACACGTCATCAAAATTGAAATGAAACCATCCATAAAATAACCCCAGCATTGGAGCATTTCGCTTTGTTGTTTTTAAGACTAAGCAAAGCATTTAATTGCTGTAAAATGATGGATCACATGCAAGATGGTGAAACGATTTTTCCTTCAGTGGGGATTTTATCTCGTTTCACCGCGTGGGAAACAACGCCCATAGAGTTTCACCATGATGAAACTACTCCCTTCTCTCTCCTCTTCGTTTCATGCAAAAAGTGCAATTTTGCTGATATGGTGCTCTAATAAATGTGCATGACATCCTGGTGAAACCCCCACTCAGACTGGCCTTTGGCCCGTTTCAATGCACTGTTTCCAAAACAAATCCGGGGCATCAATGAAATGAATAATGAAACAACCTCCACAATGCATGAGTTTCACCTTGACGTTTCCTAGGCTGGGAAAAACATTTAATTACTACAAAATAATTAGATCACATGCATGATGGTGAAACGATTTAACGCTCAGTGGGGATTTCATCTTGTTTCACCGCGTGAGAACAACGTCCGCGGGGTTTCACTATGGTGAAACTACTTCCTTCTCTCTTCTCTTCGTTTTCATATAAAAAATACATTTTTGCTGACATGACGCTCTAATAAATGTGCATAACATCCTAGTGAAACCTCCAGCAAACGGCGTAATTAGACCGGATATGAGTTAATGACGAATGCAGCGACTGGCGAATCAACAAATCCTCCGACGACGTCGTTGCCTCGGCCGGGAGCAGAGCACTGACCCACCGACACCCCCATCAGTGCCCCGCAGGCGGACACGTGGCAGTGGTCCCGGCGGTGCAGGAGCGCGCGGGCCCCGTCGCGATTGGTCCGCCCTCCTGTCGTCGATCGGGCGTGCGGCAACCCCGGGCGGATTCAAATTTCTTCCTCTTCCTCGATTCTCTCTCTCTCTCTCCTCTCGTCCACGCGCCTCCTCCCCTCCCATTCGGACACTTGGTCGTCGCTTCGTCCCCGCAGATCCGCAAGCGCCGGGGCACGCACTAGACACTAGACAGAGAAAGAGACAGAGAGAGAGAGAGAGGGAGCCGGAGAGGAGGGAGGGTCGCGCGGGGCCGCCCGGGGGTGGAACTGGAAGGAGATGTCTGCGGCCAAGGAGGCGGGGCCGAGCAGCAGGGCGGTGCTTGTGACGGGCGGGGCGGGCTACATCGGCAGCCACGCCGTGCTGCAGCTGCTCACCGCGGGCTTCCGCGTCGTCGTCCTCGACAGCCTCGCCAACTCCTCCGAGCTCGTCATCCGCCGCCTGCGCTCCCTCGCGGGGCCGGACAACGCCAAAAACCTCGCGTTCCACAAGGTACTCCGGCCAATAAGCACGCTCGCTTTGGCCCGAGCCCGAGCCCTTCGTGTCGATCACGCGCGTCGATTTGTGTTTCTCTGATATATATACACGGAGCATACACCAGCGTGCTGTTGCTGTGGTGATTAATTTGGCCTGCTGTTGGTATGGTCATTATGTTGGCCTGCTTGCGCCATCATTGGTGGGGCTTTCGTAGGCTTCGTAGGAATATTTAGATTTAAGCGTGATAATTAGCCGCCAAAGGTATTTTGGTTGCGTTGCTTTCTGGGTAGGCTTCTTGGGCTTTCCCTTTTCTGAGTGATCTGACTTGCCGAGTTGGGTTGATCTCTCCGTCTGCCTTTATGGGGTCCTGCAGCCTATATTTTCTCCACGGTTTATTTGGTTGTTTGATAGAAAATGACGGTGGATTAGTATGCGAATTTGGTTAACTTGCTCAGATTTTACCTGGGAATGGGAAAAAAACGCAAATTGATCTTGGCTACCTGTATTGGAAATATAATTTCATATGTTGTATATATGTTGGAGGATAATATAATCTGGACTGCAGATTCTCAACTCCTGTGGTGAAATTTTGTTTTGACACTTTTGTTTGGTTGCTGTCTCGTGTTTTACTGAATGTAGTAGATGGGAAACGATGAGATGCAGTGAAAGCTTCTATAATTTTAGCATGGTTATGATTCCTCAAATTCAGATTCTGGCTTTGTTGTCAAGTTATGCTTGAGCTGCAGCTGTTTAGGATTTTACTTGACATTTAGTAGACCTGCCAAATTGGCAAAATTTGGATGGTGCCAGTGCCTTCCTTGGTCAATGCTTGAACATGTATCACTTCAGCATTGCAGAATTTATACAACTGGCTCCAATAATGTGACCTACTCTAGTGTTTGTTATTATCATTGACCAAATCTTGGCTGGTTAATGAATTTGGTAGCTTGATTATCTGTGACAACCAAAGGGATTGGTAGATATGTAAATGGCATGTCCTTGCTGTTGAGGTCTTGGTTCATGCATTCAGCGTGATAATATCTGTATTCTTTTCCTCAATCTAGTTTTCAAAGCAACCATTCATAGACATACACAGTTTGGTTAAGTAGGGTGGTTTACGGTTTACCATATTCTTATTTGTTGATTTGTGCAATAAAGTTTGCCTCTTCTAGGAAAATCATTCACTAAGCAATCTGATGAGTATGTAAACTTGCACTCGAAGCTGAAAAGAAGTAAATATTTGCTCGCTAAATTATTTTCCATGATAAATGGATCCACCCTTTTCTGTCAAATCCTAACTAAATAAGGGCACAGGAAACTTACCAGGTGATGTTGGTTCATCTTTTAGCTGGTGTCACCAAGTACTTGGTACACAAATATCTTCTTCCTGGGAAAATACACATGGGCAACATTCATATTTCTGGTAATCTGGTTGCTGCTATAGTGAACAAGACATGCATGGTGATAGTTGCCTAGTCCATAGTTTTGAAACTCTGTTAACCCAATTTTATTTCCCTCAGAAATGTTTGTATGAGCTTATCAAATTACCTCTCTTCAGTGTATGCTGGTATCCTTTTCACTGGTCATGTGCAAACCATTGGAACATATGTGGGGGATCACTATATCCCAATCAATAGTTTTCACTTTAGTTTTGTCTGGGCTGTATGCACCATTTAATGGCATATATTCGGGGAAAATATCTCTTAATCTACTAGGGCGTAGACCTGGAAATCAATGTCATATTACGTATTTAACCCAGTCCTAAAATTGTTAATGGCCTTCTGGGACATACAAGCAATGTTCTCAAATTTTCTGTTTCTGCAGGTTGATATCCGTGACAAAGATGGATTGGAAAAGGTTTTTGCTTCAACAAGGTAAAGCTCACTGGAAGATAGCCAGTAGTAGGCAATGTATATCTGTTCATCATTAATTACCTATTCAATGTTTAGTCTTGTCTTCTATCTGCACCTGGTACTTATTTATATTCATGCTATGCCGTTCTCCAGATTTGATGCTGTTATTCATTTTGCTGGATTGAAAGCTGTTGGAGAAAGTGTACAAAAACCATTGCTTTATTATGACCATAATGTTGTGGGCACGATAAATCTTCTGGAAGTTATGGCAGCTCATGGATGTAAGAAGGTATTGCCATACCTATATCTGTGGGGTACCTTGCACTCCAAGAGTATATTTTGTAATTTGATTACCTTTTTATGTACACATGCTCAGTGCTTACTAGTATCCTCTAGCAAATCAATATTTGCTAGATCATTCAACATATCCAATCTTTTTTTTCACAGAAAACTATATGCACTAGCACTATTCTTCGTTTTTGAAAATACTGTAATCACAAAGCTGATTTTTAATGCAGTTAAATGCTTGATCCTACAAATGTTTACTTATCTTTATGTAAATGAGTGCCAGACTTTTTAAAAGGAATGGTTTCTCTACTTCCTGATGTAATGGATGTACCAGATTGCTGCCAAATGAATACATTGTTACTCAACACCATTTTATGTGTTTTTAGTTTGACATCCAACCTTTAGAAATGGTAACATTTGATGCATGCACCTATTAAAACAGTGGTCATCACATTCATAACATCTAGATCTAGGTGGTGTTCATTGCTTAATAAGTCTAATACCATAACATTTTGAGGTTAGGCCAGTTGGTCATTTGTAGTTCAGATTGGGCTTATACTGATTTCTTTCCCCCTACGTTTCCTAATCCTGCAGTTAGTGTTCTCATCATCAGCTGCAGTTTATGGGTCACCTAAGAACTCACCCTGCACTGAAGATTTTCCTCTCACTCCACATAACCCATATGGCAGAACCAAAGTATGCTTCTTCATTTCCCATGAATTAATCTAGCATCACGCCTTTTAACTGATTGCAACCATACATATTAATTGCAGCTTATGGCTGAGGAGATCTGCCGTGATATCTACCATTCAGATCCTGAATGGAATATCATTTTGCTTAGGTACTTTAATCCGGTTGGGGCTCACCCCAGTGGATACCTTGGTGAAGACCCATGTGGAACTCCTAACAACCTTATGCCCTTCGTTCAGCAAATTGCTGTTGGCAGGAGGCCATCACTAACAATATTTGGAAATAACTATGCAACAAAGGATGGGACAGGGGTACTGTTTCTTCGTTATGCTACTCTCTGTTACTTGTTACTTGCATCAGCATTTGAATTTTCTTTATCTGTTGGTGTTCATTTCATGTTATAGGCATTATATGTTTCTCTAGAGAGCATTTTATGTAAATTTAAATAGATTGGCACTAGAATCACTAGTAATATTGGTGGCTGCTTAAGGCTCTTCACTTCAATTTAAAAGCTGGAGTAACAATTGAAACTATGTAGTTCGCTAGTGCTTATCAGAATATAAGTTATTGGAACCAAATAACTGATGTGAGAATCACTTTGACACTAGAAATGTTGTACAGCTCGAAAAAGCCTACCATAAGTCTTTTTAATCATGCAACTTTCTTGTCAACTTATTGTGTCCACCTGTAAGGAAACATGTCATCATGTGGACAATCCTCATGCTATTATTGGTAGTTTACAATAGAAGAGTTTGCCCTGGCCTCCTCTGAATACTACCATCAGGCCTCTATTCTTGGTTTGCAGAAAACGATCAAATGAAGAGTGGATGCAAATTAACCATGTTCTCACAGTCTACATTAAAAATAGGCATTCATGATGAGAATGATTTCTATCTCATCTGTTGCAGCCAATTAGCTTCACCTTTCCAATCTCAGTCTGATTCGTGCATTTGCTTTTCAAGTGCTGTTGGAAGTGGACAGCATCATGGCCAAATGTCAACATAGCTATTCTAGGAATATTATTGTGACAACCGCAGTAAGATGTTATTGAATATTTCCATCTATTAACAACACTTCTATATGATTGCAGGTTCGTGACTATATTCATGTGGTTGACCTTGCTGAAGGACATCTTTTCGCATTAAGGAAGCTTTTTGAAAGCTCATCTAACATAGGTTTGGACAAATGGCTGCCCTCTCATATAGTCATATACTATAGCCCAATGTTTATTACCACTTTGTAGATGTACACTAAGGCTGTTTTTGTGTAGTATAGTTTTGGAAGCGCCTTGAACCCTGCTTTTGGCTTTTCACTTTCTGCTTGTCAAAATGTGTGGAAAATAAAGAGTTGTTTCACAGTTGGATGGGGTAGGTTTTATACTTGTTTCACCCAAACTGTTTACACATTTTTCACAGCACATAGCTCATAACAACTTTTTCACAGCTCACACCTCACAACTAAACCAAACAGACCCTAAAGATGTAAATACTATCTTCTTTTGTTATCGACTTTTATTATCTTTATTCTGGTTAACAATAATGTATCACAGATACATTTTCTTAATCTAATAAGTGTGCAGAAAAATATATCCACCGCATATGATGCTTTAACTTTTTTGTTGAACAAACAGTTTCTTCTACATATGAGTTAATTGGATGCTCATAAGTCAAATCTACAGTATGTTTTGTAGTTAAATCTTGTTCCAAATTTAATTGTTCTTGCAGGATGTGAAGCATACAACCTTGGAACCGGAAAAGGAACATCAGTGTTGGAGATAGTCAATGCATTTGAGAAGGCTTCTGGAAAGGTACACCTGATTTGATATATTGAATATTGGACATCTCTGGTCCCCTGTTTCTTTGCCATGATATCTTTTTCTTGCTAGCATATCTAGTTTGTTTGAGAAAAAAAAACTTCAATTAAACCTCAACTCCTGAATTTTAAAGGTATACTAGCAATCCTTGAATTTCTGTTGAGAATTAGACTGCTTGATAATTCACAACAAGAGCATACGAATTTGTATAGGTTGATCGTTGTAATGTGTAACTTCAACAGATTCTTTCTAATTCCAAGAGTTAACCTTGCTCTCTTCTTGCAACTTGATTTCTTATTATATTTGTACTTGTTACCTTTTTAGAAAATCCCTTTGGTCATGGGTCAACGGCGTCCTGGTGATGCTGAGATTCTCTTTTCATCGCCGGCAAAAGCAGAGAGAGAGCTCCACTGGAAGTAAGATATATATAAAAAGTATCATTCCTAAGTTTTATTTGAAAGACAACCATATGTTTTGGTCGTTTAATAAATGTTCCTTCTTCAGAGCGAAATATGGCATCACAGAAATGTGCAGAGACCTGTGGAACTGGGCTAGCAAGAGCCCTTATGGATACGCGGCATCTGAGTCTCCCAAGCTGAATGGTAGTTCATGCTGAGCAACGCCAATTGGTCCGTGTGGACTCACTTGTACATGAGACAGTAGTGCCAACCAGGATAAATGTAGATCTAGTCGGTCAGTTATACAGAGAGAAGTTCTATAGGCCTAGGAAAGAAAGAAATGTTTATCTTGTTCCTCCTTAGCATATGCTCCTATAGTGGATCTTCCATATGCGTATAGTTTATGAAATTTGTTCTAGGAGCATTGCTATAGTCAAGCAGCTAATTCAATTATTCTATTTCTTGAGTTGCGTTGCCAGAAATAGAGCATGGTATAGATACCATCATCACAAAAAGTTGCACTTCATAGAAATTTTTCTTTTGTAATTGTATTGTTTCTTTGCGACAGTTTCTGTAATATTAGTATTTCTTTTCAAACAAATCTGTAATATTAGTTAGTGAGACCACAGTATACTTCCATTTCAACTCCATTGGTGTGATAAATCACAGTCCACTAGAGGTGTCAGAAATTCAAAAAGAATTGTCTACGTGAAAAATCAATTGCCATCTGTGTAATTTATGTGCTGAAAATGTGGAGTCGAAGAGCAATGCATGTACCGCATTACCTCACTATGGAATATATTGACTGGCATAACTGTTATGTGTTTTCCTGTATTTTCTTTCAGTGGTCAATTCAATTAGCAAACAGGAACTGTAAAAACTAAAAGCCGTGCGTACCTTCTGTTTCTGCAGACTATTATTTATACCAAACAAGTACTTGTCACCTTATCAAGGTGATTGTAAATGGATATGGAATGGCACTAGTATTTTGGTTTATCCAGGAAAACTTATTTTTTCACTTTCCAAAGTTAAAAATAGAAAATAAAAAAGGAGGTGAGGTTTGGTTGAGAAAAAAGAGGCCGGGTAGCATCATATAGGCTGACGATAAATTTATTGTTTTTCTTTCTCAAAACAAAGAGAAAGGGACAAATCCTCTCTGGAAGTGGAACAGGCGTGCGAACTTCGACCGGCGATATCCGCCATTTTTTTTTTTGATAAATGCAAGAGAATTTATTGCCCGCAGAAGAATTTATCCGCCATGGCCACCATCACTGCCGCCGCTCGCTGGAGCTCTCCTACTCGCCTCCAGCTCCTCAACAGCCGCCGCCTCCGCTTCTCCGCCTCCGCCGCTCCGCCCACTTCCACAGCGGGGTTTGGCTGGGCCGACGCCCTCCGCGTCGCCGTGGACAGCGGGCATGGCGACGAGTCCGACCTCTCCGGGTACTTCCGGAAGGTCAAGACCTGCAACCGCGGAATGGTGAGTTTCAGGTCCGTTCTCATGTGCGCGCTAGTGTATTGGGAATCTGATATGTGCGCGAACGCCTTCACATGTGCACCCGCGTTTTTGTGTGTGTGTGTGTGTGTGTGTGTGTGTGTGTGTGTGTGTGTGTGTGTGTGTGTGTGTGGGATTTTGCAGGACAAGAAGGGGCAGTTCGTCGAGTTCTCTGTGGAAGATCAGGTCGTGGGGTACATCCACAAGAGGTGAGTGTGATTTCTTCTCTGAAACCTTATGTACCCATATCATCTCGAAAAGAAGCATGTACGTGATGGGACATGAGGAACTTATATGATTCTACTAGTTGAGAGTGATTCGGTGTACAATCTTACATTGTCTAATATGTGCTCACTTGGATAAATCCTGGTAAAAATCTGATGCTATTATGTGCAAGTCTTATACCATATATGTTGTTCTCAGTAGCATCTATTCGACTATGCCATTGGAAATTCAGATTGCCAGATGATCTTTGTGCTGTCTGAATTCATTTTTTAGTATGACTATAGACTATATCTAGAATGTTGTGCATCAATCTAAGTTTCGTTCGCAAAATTACTGTGTTATATATTGTTTCAAATCAAAATTGTGAAATTTATTGGCTATATAAAAGTTGTTAAAGACTTAAAGTGCAGTATAAACATGCAAAACCAGCCAAAATTTTAATGCTTCTGAACAATGATTCGGAATATCTCATATATGAAAGGAATATCCAGTACCTCATGAAGCCTCAGGCCTTTACATATTCTTTCTCCAATAACATAATGAAAACACCAAGAGGTCACCACTTTAGTAATGTACTGTTACCACTAAAAGAAACTGGTGAGCTGTGTAATACCAACAGAACATTGGTCTGTTTTCACCACTCCATCCCGTTACAATCTAAACCACACTGTTTGATTTGGAAGGCGCCTTGCAGTGGCGGAGGCAGGTATTTGGCAACTCTGGCAGCTGCCATACCTAAAGTTTGTACAAATACATAATATATGTATTATATACTAGTAAATATATATGAAATACATACATCAATACATTATACAAGCTGGTATATTGGTTCTTATATAAACTCCGCCACACCTAAAAACTTTTCGTGCCTCCACCACTGGCGCCTTGTATGGTTTGGCGAACCACATCTTCAGCCAAGTCAGGCGGAAGTAGTAGATTCAGTCCTAGCAACTGGCCATTCGCTGCCTGGTGACACAAGCTTATTGTTTGTCAGGGTGAAATTACTGAGAATCTCAACTGACATATGCCCTCTGTCATCGAGTCCATTTCATGAGAGAACAATAAGATAAATGCATCAGATCAGTCAACAATGAATTATATGAGGAAACTACTGTTCCTCACAAATAGCAGAATGGACCAAGCTTAGGTCAGTATGCAGATAATTATATGTCCAATGCAAGCATGCGTAGGTCTTGCAACAACCTTCTTCAAGAATGGAGCTGGTTGCTACCATACCTGTATTCTTCTTACCACCATGGCTACCCACATTCATGTCTGCAGCACAAGGTGCAGACAGGGGGTTTGGGAGTGGAACCAGTTGGGCTGGTGGATGGTCAATGTCACTGTTGAGCGATATGGCATTGTAGCTATGGATTCTTGCGCTTCAGCTCAGGTCTGGTTGTGGAAGAAGGGTCTGGTTAACAAACAAGGGCAGAGGGAAAATTGTCATAGGTAATGGCAGTGCGGTAAACTTGATGGAACTGAAGTGTTGATCTTCGAGTCGCATTTTAGCGAGTTTTCCTAAAGATAAAGTAACTCCAAACATAATGATCATGGTCATGATAGGATGAAAATATGCTGCAGTCTGCACAACAAAGTCCAGAGCAAATGGTTATACTAATGTAGGGGGTTAGGTTTTACTCATTGGGATTCACGGTTGAGATTGACAATGGGGCATCTATGAGCATACTTAACTGCTGGTCAAGGATACAATAACTTGTGATTCAATGTGAATTTGCAGGTCAAGTTTCATTTTGAGGTGTTTAACCTAATGATACCAATTTCAGATTTATCGAACACATCAGAGACTTCCATGATGTTTTTACCATTGTCTTGGGCAACAATGGCAGCAATAGTGTGGAGCATGTGTCTCTCCACTCGTCGTTAAGGACTCCAGAAGACAGAACACATGCTATTGGAAGTGTTGTTAAAATGCTTGGAGAAATGATTCCAGGTATTCGAAATGAGGTACTTGTTAGAGATATTTATAGTCAAGTACAACTTGGAATACAAGTAGGGAACACCTCACACCCCAATTAGGGGGCTGGATTTCATGTATATAATCAAGTACAACATGGAATACAAGTGACATGATAGACTATACATATCTCTAATAGTACTTATGAAGTTATGATGTATAAATGGATTTGTAGAGAGGTAATACACTGCACACCCTTGAAGGGGGGGGGGGGGGGGGCCTTTCATATATATAGCCGAGAAGGCTTGGAGTACAAGTAAGCCAATAAGGCTTGGAGTACAAGTAATGTATGTACAAACAAGTCAGGCTATACATATCTTAGTCTATCTCTAATACCCGCCCGCAGTCGCAGCGGGAGGATCTCGGACGCAAAGACTGGACCTGAAATCAGTAAACAGCTGTACAGGCAAGCCTTTGGTCATAATGTCCACGAACTTGTGCGATGAAGGGACATGGAGTACGCGAACCTGTCCTAGGGCAACCTTGTCGTGAACAAAGTGAATGTCTATCTCGATATGCTTCGTGCGGTGATGATGAACAGGGTTTCCCGTCATGTAGACTGCACTGACATTATCACAGTAGACAATCTGCTGAAGAAAGGGGAGTGTGAAGCTCCTGAAGTAGCTGACGAAGCCAACATGTCTTGGCAACAGCATGAGCAACAGCACGGCATTCAGCTTCCGCGCTGGAACGAGAGACTGTAGTCTGCCGTTTTGAAGACCAAGACACTAGATTGTCGCCAAGAAAGACACAGTAGCCAGATGTTGAACGCCGAGAATCAGGACAGCCAGCCCAATCAGCATCCGAATATGCAGTGAGAGTATCAATCGAGCCTGTACCAAGGTGAAGACCAGTAGACAAGGAGCCCTTGATGTACTGCAAAATCCGTTTGAGCAGAGCCAAATGAGGCTCACGGGGAGCATACATAAAAGGACAGACTTGTTGTACTGCATAGGCAATGTCTGGACGAGTCAACGTAAGATACTGTAAAGCACCGGCAAGACTCCTGTATTGTGTAGGATCAGCAACAGGTGAGCCATTGGTGGCAGACAGTTTGGCATGAGCATCGACTGGAGTTGCTGTAGGGTGACACTCAAGCATACCAGCCCGCTGAAGGAGATCCACTGCATATTGCCGCTGGGAGAGGAAGAGACCATCAGCAGAATGAGTGACGGAGATGCCGAGGAAGTGATGAAGGTCCCCAAGATCAGACATGGCAAATTCTGAATGAAGGCGCTCAGTAATCCGGCGAAGAAGAGCGGACGATGAGGCTGTCAGAAGAATGTCGTCGACGTAAAGCAACAGATAAGCAATACTGGAGCCATGCTTGAACACAAAGAGGGAAGTATTGGACACTGAAGCAGCAAAACCCAATGTCTGAATAAAAGTAGCAAATTTCTGGTGCCAAGCCCGAGGTGCCTGCTTGAGCCCATACAAAGATTTCTGGAGTAAGCAGACATGATCAGGGGCAGATGGGTCGACAAATCCAGGTGGCTGCTGGCAGTACACAGTCTCATTCAAATGGCCATGAAGAAATGCATTCTTGACATCGAGCTGATGAATAGGCCAAGCACGAGACGCAGCAATGCTGAGAACAACCCGAATCGTTGCTGGCTTAACAACCGGACTGAAAGTTTCTTCATAATCAATGCCATACTGCTGAGAAAACCCACGAACATCCCACCGAGCTTTGTGGCGAGCAAGAGAACCATTAGCATGATGTTTGTGCTTGATAATCCACTTCCCGGAGACAACATTAGCACGAGGAGGCTGAGGATCAAGGCGCCATGTGCCATTGTCAACAAGCGCTTTGTATTCTTCCACCATTGCAGCCCGCCAATTTGGATCAGCAAGGGCGCTGCGATAATTGGCAGGCAGCGGCGAGGCATGTGTGGCGGAGTAAGTCAGGCGTTCTGGCGGAGGCGGAAGTGTCCCAGTCTGTTGCTGTGTCACACGGCGTGACGGAGCAGCAGGAACCGGCTCAGATGAGGGAGCCGGAGGAGACGTCTGTGGAGAAGGCGCAACCTGTGCCTCGGGCACAGATGACAGTCGAGGACACCGGCTGTACTGGAAGCGCACCGGCGGGCGAGCAGCAGCAAGAACTGGCACTGCCGGTGTTGCTGCTCTCTGTGCAGCAGGAGCAACCGGCGCTGCTGCTCCTTGTATAGCAGGGAGAACCGGCACTGCTGCTCCACTTGCAGCCTGGACGACCGGCGCTGCTCCCTGAGTTGTGGATGCGCCAGCAGTGCCCTGAAGAACCGGACTGTGCCAGATGATGGCCGGGTCCTGGTCCAGGGCGTCGTCGTCGAATGGCGGCTGAGGAGAAGGCCGGCTCAGAGCGCCAGCAGGAGGAGCCAACACAGGTGCAGGAAGACGATCCTGTAACAAAAAATCAAATGACTCTGTAGGTGGTTTTGCAACCGCGAACGGAAAGTGAGACTCATCAAAAATGACGTGACGAGAGATGATCACTTTGCGGGTGGAGAGATCAAGACAGCGATAACCCTTCTGAGAGGAGGGATATCTGACGAACATGCATGCTGATGAGCGAGGAGCTAATTTATGAGGTGTAGTGGCTCTAGATTGGGATAGCATAGGCAACCAAAGACGCGAAGCAAAGAGTAGTCAAGTAGCTTGCGATAAAGTAGGTGGTAGGGAATACCATTATTGATGGAGGAAGACGGACGCCAATTGAGAAGAACAACGGCGGTGGCTAAGGCTTCGGCCCAGTAAGCTGAAGGCATGGCGGCATGAATTAAGAGGGTGCGAACAACAATGTTGAGTGTGCGCAGCATCCGCTCAGCTTTCCCATTTTGAGCAGAGGTATAAGGGCACGAGGTGCGAAGGAGAATACCGCGACTAGAGAGGAAGGTAGACGTGGCATTGTTGATGAACTCGGTGCCATTATCTGCCTGAAAGCATTTGACAGGGAGGCTGAATTGGGTGTAAGCATAATTAGCAAAATCAACAATATGTGCATGAACCTTTGATTTATGCCGAAGTGGGAACGTCCAACAATAATGGCTAAAATCATCCACAATCACAAGATAGTATTTAAAACCAGACACTAAGAACTGGAGACGTCCAAACATCACAATGAAGTTCAAAAGGTGCTGAACATCGAGACGATGAACTAGTAAAAGGCAGCCGTGTGTGTTTGCCAAGTTAGCAAGCATGACAAAGACGACGGTTTGGATTATTACAAGAAATAGCTGAAATTTTATTAAGAGTAGCTATGGCGGCCGGTGCAGGATGACCAAGACGTGAATGCCATAGTGATGAGGAGATGGCAGCAACATGACAGGCAACAGCAGGCAGACTGGAATGTGGAACGGTGTAGAGCTCCCCGCCACTATTGCAACGTAGAATCTCGGTCTTGGTCTGTAGATCCTTAACAGAGAAGCCAAAAGCATCAAACTCAATGGAACAGTTATTATCGCGAGTAAACTGACGAACATATAGTAAGTTATGAACAAGGTGTGGAGCGACAAGAACATTATTGAGTTGAAAAATATGATCAACTATAGGAATGATGGAAGTGCCACAACTAGAAATAGGAATAGAAGCCCCATTGCCAACTGTGATGAAGGACGGCGAATGAGATAGACGGGAAAGAAGTAAACCATCGTGGGAGGACATGAGATGTAGCTCCTGTGTCGAGGACCCAAGGACTGGCGCCTCCTTGCAGTGCCATCTGGTTGAGGGAGGCAATGAGGGCGCCCTGATCCCAGCCGCCGGACGTAGAAGGCGGCGCGAAGGATGTGTGAGCCTGTGGTAGAGGTGCTGGAGGAGGACGCCACTGCTGCTGCTGTGGAGCCCACACAACCCATGGGTTCATATAGACCCACGGGCCAGTTGGCTGGACGCTGGGACGGCCACCGGGAAACGCCGCAGATTGCTGCTGCTGCGGCTGGCTACGGTGACCCCCGCCATTGTTGCCGCCACGGCCTCCCTTGCCCTTGCCCTTGCCGCTGCCCTCCCCCCCATCGCGGTTGGGGATGTTGCCTGAAGGCGAGGAGCGGCAGGAAGGTGAGGTGCAGGCAGTGGTTGCTGAAGTCGAGGATGGAGCAACGACAGTGAGGGCAGTGTCAGAGGAGACCTTGGTGTCGTCGGCGAGGCGGAGCTCCTTCAGCCAAAGGGTGTTGTGTGCCGAGACAAACGACGGGAGGACTGTAGCATTGGCGATGATGTCCGCCGTGTGCGGGTTGAGACCGCGAAGAAGGTTGAGCACCAGCTGGGTCTCGGAGACGGCGTGACCAACGTCGCGAAGGGCGTCGGCCGTGTGCTTCATGCGCTGGGCGTACTCATCGATGGACAGATCACACTGGGTCATAGAGTGGAACTCTTGACCTAGGACGATAGCGCGTGTCTCCTGATTTGCATGAAACAGATTAGTGATGGCAACAAAGAGAGCACGAGCAGTCTGTTCAGGTTCCATGGCGAGGTCGAGGACACTGTCGTCGATGCAGCCGTACATCCAACTGCGGACGCACGCATCAGGCTGCGACCAGGTACGATCAACAGGACGTGGCGGGATGGAACCGTTGATGTGGCCAAGGAGGCCGAACTTCCCGCACATGGCTGTGAAGAAGGCAGACCACTTGGTGTAGTTTAGTAGCTTGAGATCGAGGGTGATCGGCATGTGCTACCGCATGTTGATGGTCGCATAGGAGAAGATCACCGGCGCAGGGGCGTCGGTGAGAGCAGGCATGGATGGAGATCCAGTCGACTCAGACGTCGCGGATGAGGTGGATCCATCGGTGGCCATGGCTGCAGGGGCGCGAGATCAGGGAGAAGGCGCGGCTGCTGCTGGTAGTGCGGTGACGCATAGGTGCTAGGGCAACCTAAACGGGTAGAGGGGCGTGCGCCGGGCTAGGGCGGCGACGTCAGAAAATTAGGGCAGCGGAAGGGAGGGGAGACAGGGAACCCTAATCGGTCTCGCCTGATACCATGTAGAGAGGTAATACACCGCACACCCTTGAAGGGGGGGTGGTCTTTCATATATATAGCCGAGAAGGCTTGGGCAAGTAAGCCAATAAGGCTTGGAGTACAAGTAATGTACATACAAACAAGTCAGGCTATACATATCTTAGTCTATCTCTAATAGGATTATTCAACTATTTTGTCAATGGATTCTGGTGCATTGTTTGTCTGTCATTGTCAATTCTTTAATGGAATCATGAGAATTTTTGAAGGCAAAATTTGCTGTTGGACATGCTAAGTGATGGCTCTTTGCTAGCATACGCCTATTTTTGAGCGATTTCTGAAAGACACTCTAGTTCTTGACAAATTGATTGGTGGACACCGTGCCTAACAAAATACTTTTATAAAATAGATATAAAATCATATAAGTGCCCCAAAATTATACCATAAAATCTTCTAGACTCTACATGATGAGAACCACACAGTAAAATATTGTTTTGCGCTGAAAATGACTATTTTGCCTCTCTTCATAAATAAACAGTTTACCATGGTTAATTTGTTCATGTATTTGTAGGACTCTAAAAATCTTGGAAATAGCATAGATTGCGTGCATCACCAAATCATGACTATGCTAAAAGTATCAGCTCAAAATAATAAAGTTTCATGTATCAATTAAGCTTGACAGGAGATAAATCTATAACTCAGTTATGCTAAATATACCATTATGAACTTTATTATTTTGAGCTGATATTTTTAGCATAGTCATGATTTGGTGATGTACATTTTCTATGATTTTCAAAGTTTTTTAGTGTCCTACAAATACATGAACAAAATAACCATGATTAACTTTGTTTATTTATGAAGAGAGGCAAAATAATCATTTTCAGCGTCAAAACAATATTTTACTGTGTTCTCATCATGTAGAGTCTAGAAGATTTTATGGTATAATTTTGAGGCACTTATATGATTTTATATTTATTTTATAAAAGTATTTTATTAGGCACGGTGTCCACCAAACAATTTGTCAAGAACTAGAGTGTCTTTCAGAAATTGCTCGGTGTCCGCCAGCAAAGAGCCATCACTTGACATGTCCAACAGCAAATTTAAAATCATGAGATGAAAATAACCTGCCTGTTCCCACATCAGGCAATAGTTATTTTCAATTCATCCTTGCCAGTATTGCTTCAGTAACAAATGCATTAGCATGGCTACATATATGGAGATCGAATATATAATAGTCAACTAAAGATGGTTTCTGAGCACTTTGTTACTGTTAGAAGAGTCAATGGCCTATTGGGGCTTAGCCCATTAGGGTTAAGTAGTCGCTTGCTTAGGGGTTAAGTAAACGAATTAAGCAAGAGATTAGAAGGAAATCCCTTCTCTCTTGCCGGCCGTGGGCAGGGCTGGCGTTCCTAGCGCCCAAAACCCTAGCCTCCTCTCTCGCTCTCACAGCCGCCTCCCTATGAACAGTACCCGCGGCTACTGTAGCGCAGCCCTCAATTCCAATCAATCTCCCTCAACCCTAGCAGCCACATAACATCTGGTATCAGAGATCTCAGGTTTCCAAGGATCCTTTGCTGCCATGGTGTCTTCTTCGGCATCCGCTGCGATGACGCCGGAACAGTTGACCGCGGCGATCCTCGAGCTCCAGTCTTCTGTTGCCGAGATCCAATCATATCTCACCGCGCTGCAGTCGCAGCAGCAGCAGCCGGTCTCACAGGTTTTCTGCACGGGATGCCTGGTTACGGACGACGACGTTTTCGTTCCAGGGTGTGCATCCATCTGCCCCAGTTCCCATCCAGCAGCCATGGATGCCGCCCCCGCCATCGATTTCGTCTTATGCTCTAGCATTGACGATGGGGCTGATGCACACGATGGCAAGCACCTCGGCGGCCACGACGACGGTCGCTCCAGTACCCTCCACTGGCGCTGTTGTCCTCCCCGGTGTACCAACCATCCAGCACCCATTCACCGATGGGATCTTCTATAGGGGTGCCAGCTTCCAGCAGGTCCGAGATGAGGGCGAGATGCCGCAGCAGACCGAGCAGCCGATGGCGACGGAGCTGACAGGGAAGATGCTTCGCTGCTAGGTGTCGGCGGCAGTGAGGCTGCAAGCTGCTGCGCGTGGCCTCCTTGCATGTCGGCGGGTGCGGAAGATGCGCGATCTGCTGCTGATTCAGCCCTGCACCTATTTGCAGCTCCACCACGTGGAGGACTGTGATCTCATCCGCTGCGTCGGGGATTTTCAGAATGCGGTTCCGCCCATGGGCAGCGTGCATGTTGTTTTTCCTGCGGGTGGACTCAAAGTCTTCGGCGTCGGCAGTTGGAAGCCCAATGCTCTTGTATGTGCGGTGCAGACCAGCAACCGTCTAGCGAGGAGAAGGCTTAAGTAAGGCCTTGTACCATGGTGTCATCGGTGGGAGCGCACTGCCTAGCGCCACCAGATTCCGCCACCGACCACCGCAAGGGCTTCGCTGGTTGCTGTTGCGACCACTTCCTAGAGGCCACACACAAGCTCATCTTTCATCCAGATGGGCTCCATGGGATCCAGGTGGATGGTGTCCGCCTTATGTGCAGGGGTTAAAATTAAAGAGTCCCAATCCATTTCTAGTTGAGAATAATAAAACAAGCCGAGATGTAAAAGGCTTGTTTTTAGATGTTACTAGGTAGTGTGCCCGTGCGTTGCTACGGGACAACTAAACTTTAGTATAAAAAACCACGAATCACAAGATAAGATAACATACTATAAAATTAAATACTGACATTAAAGTGATATTTAATCTAAAAGGCAAAGTTCATAAAATTAACACAATTACGGAGAGCACGACATAACAGGCTCATCAACTCTATTGTATAAACCTTTTCGTGCGTTGCAATGGGAACAAATAATGCCCTAATAATTTGAGCATGAACATGTTGTATTGTTACAAAAAATGATAATGCGAGCTTGATGTTTGGAATATCAATATTACAAATTGAATTTTGTGCATGGATAAAATTAATTCCCATTGATTGGGTTTGCAATCATCAAGGCATACACACATAAAAGTTCATATCACCATAACAGAATCAATGCGTTGCAACAGGAACATAATAATGCCACAATAAACTTAAGTTTGAAGATGTGTACTTATGTTTGCAACATTCCATTTATAGCCAATTATCTTTCTTCACGAAGCATGTACAATTAGAATATAATTCAAGTTTTCATGTGAAATAAAAACAGTCTAGTTCATAGTGCGTTGTCTTTGGAGTTAGACTCTGCTACATGTATCCGTATGCTTAGATTTGGCTCCCTCACCTAGTTGGTTTATAGGAGCATATCACAAGCCACAAGGGTTAAGTAGCAAGACCAGGACAACATATAATTAGAATTTCTATATTAATCGCAACGGGTGGCATTCAATCAAATGTTTAGATTAGTAATCATATACAACTGCTATATGACTTCAGTACCTAACGTTGAAACTGAGCTCCATTCAAGCAGCATCATGAGTAAAAGTTTTATGCCGAGGCCATGTTCTGATGGCACATTCATCCATCCCAACAGTATCCATAAGCATTATTGGGGAAAAATATTCTCAGAAGAAACTGCATCTCTGAAAAATACAGCATAGCAACAAAAATTATTACAACATGATCACTGCAGTAAATACTATCAGCACAAGCCAAATTAAAATTAACTCTACAAATGAAATCACAAGGCCTTTGCTTCATACCTCAAATTGATGAAGACAAAATAGGAAGGCCTTTGTCAGTATATACTACAATTCCAAATTTCTCTTGATTCACTTGATGGCCTATGTATAGCCCATAGAACTCTACAACTTAGATTTTATTTTTCACGTCCATGTAAAAATCCTTGATAAAATGATTACTTTTTATATGAGGTAGTAACTGGAAAAGGCTACCATGAAGCTATGAAAACAAGTTTGCATGGAGAATAGAAATTATATGTAAGAACATAACTCTTATCGAGTGGTGCTTACCTTGACCAAAGTTATTTTTATTTGTGAAGTCTCTTTTGTCTGATCTCTGGCCATCTAAAAGGAGTGCACAGGACCGTTTGAAGTTGTTCTCCCCTAGAATTAAGGGTATTTAGGGTCTCACATTGTTTATTGTTTCAATTTGATCGTTTACTATATATTTCACTGAGGCGTACATGCATTAAACTATGGATGCGATAAAAGTAGCTGGCTTGCTCTCCTTATGGGTAAGCGCACTATGGCAGCGGCAATCACTGAAATTCAGGTGAACCATAGAGCATAAGCAAACTTGTTCTTAGGTTTGGGATTGTTAAACCCCCACAACTTGTCATCAAAGATCATAGAGCATGCTTGCACCATGGTGTTTGTGCAGCCCTCTTCATATATTACATATGCTCTAATTGTAGTAACTCTGAAACTACAACACACAACAGAAAGGTGATTACATCAGGGAACGCTCTAACTACAGTAAATTTGACACTGCAAATTGCAGGCAGCATAAAGGGGGTTATATCAAGGGAATCTAATTGCTTATGCACTAAAAATTTTGCACTGTCTGAAACATATGACAAGATCAGTTAGGGTCGTCATCAGTAACAGTTCATGTTTTTTCTATAATAAAAACCTAATTTCAAGTGCACAAGCAGTGCCTTGTTGAAGTCCAAAAACGGGATGTTCCTAAGCACCTGAACCTAGTCCAGTTACTTGATATAGATAGTTGAATGGTTGTTTAAAATTAGTAAGTTATCAAATGGAGCATTATGCGTATTGTTCTATGAAAAAGTTATGTTAACATTAGTATCGAGGGACAATGCCCAAAATAACAAATTCAATGAAATGTGCTTTCACAAAGGATTTGTAGTGAGCCATAGTGTATAAGAGTCGCAAAAGAGCCATAGGGTATACCAGAAATGCGATGGAGGTGCTATCCATAGTTCCCGCATAATCCACTCTCGAAGAACCAGTTGCATGTTCATCATAAACATCTAGATATTTGTTTGAAGCCTAGAAAATTATTCATAAAAAATATGAAAGATGACATTTAGCCAAATATATAAACACAAAAATATTCAAGATCATTTGAAATGGCAAG
>Ga0182004_10000248_pt1 | contig 29210 bp, 28 predicted proteins | sample Sormic07211540_1_FD_120479 | JGI IMG/M metagenome (GOLD analysis project Ga0182004, IMG submission 120479) | Endophyte microbial communities from Sorghum bicolor roots, Mead, Nebraska, USA - 072115-40_1 MetaG | ecosystem: Host-associated > Plants > Roots > Unclassified | place: USA: Nebraska...
AAATTTGCCAAAAACCTTAAAAATTGCTCTCCAACAGTTTTGCATTTGACTTATGCATTTTGGCAAACTTGGCATTTGATGGACCAAACTTGGCATTTTTGCATAGGCACAATGGCTTGGCAAATTTGATATTCCGAGAATCTTGGACTCCTTGTCGTGCCCGTACTCCCCACGTCGCGATAGTTTCCCGCGAGACGAGTCCTCCTCGCGCACGACTCTTTTCTTCCCCCGCGCGACGCCTCCTTTCTTCGTGCGCCGCCTTCTTTCTTCGCACGGAGACGAAGGAGATCCATCACCGCCTCCTTTTCTTGCAGCGACGCGAGGCTAGGAGATCGATCGCCGCATCCTCACCGTGCCACTCCTGGACCACAGCGCCGTCATCTTGTTGGGGTTCACCGCCGTTAGGAAGACGTCGAAGTCCACGCGCTGCTGCTGTCATCTTGCAGCGTCGAGTTTTTGACCAAACGACGATGTGGACTTGCGAACACGGGCGAACACGAGCGAACCTGGAACTGTTGCCTCGATTGATGAACAAGGCTGCGCGACGCGCGAGAGAATTGACGGCGACAGACGAAGGAATTGCACGCGAAAAAAGCGTCTGCGCGACGCGCGAGAGAAAATCCCGCGAAGATGAAAGATTTCCGGACAAAAATAGTTGGGTCCACTATTTTGGGAAATACCAAGTCAAAAATGCCAAACACTTGGAGATATACTTATTTTTGCTTTGGCAAAACGTTTAGGGACTTGGCAAACTCCAACAAATGGCAAATTCCAATTGCATAACTGTTGGAGATGCTCTAACACAGAGTCCAATCCTTTTGCTAAAAAAAAGGTCCAATCTTGTTGAGAGTGAAAGTCCCGAGTGGCGCGATGGTCCTTTAGGGCCTTGTTTAGTTCTCTACCTAAAAATTTTTGGTTATTATAACATTTTTATTTGTATTTAATAATTATTGTCTAATTATGAACTAACTAGACTCAAAAGATTTATTTTGTAAATTACAGATAAACTGTACAATTAGTTATTTTTTATTTATATTTAATGTTACATACATATGTCGTAAGATTTGATGTGATGAGGACTTTTGATTTTTTTTATTTTTGGGTAGAAATAAACAAGGCCTTATTCTAGGGTAGGTTCCATTGAACATTGCGAGATTTTGTGGTGTGGAATGAACCCATTACCGGTCTTTGCCTCTTGGGTAGTTGCACCGCGCCCAATTCTTAATCCAGCAGCTAAAGTACCACTAAAGCTAAATTTAGCTACTAGAGATCTAAACGGCCCAGCTAAAAAACCATCTAAAGTTTAGCTGTGTTTAGTCATTTTAATTCAGCTAAACATAGCTAAAGATTAGCGGAGAATCCAAACACCCTAGATAATTAATCTCTTTTATAAAACACACCCCACCTAATTAATCTCTTTTTTGAAAAAAACACCCCAACTAAAGTTTAGTTGGGCCTTGTTTAGATTCGATTTTTTTGGATTTCGCTACTGTAGCAGTTTTGTTTGTTTGTGGCAAATATTGTCCAATCATAAACTAATTAGGATCAAAAGATTTATCTCGCGATTTACAGAAAAACTGTGTAATTAGTTTTTGTTTTCGTCTATATTTAATGTTTTATGCATGTGTCGCAAGATTCGATGTGACGGGGAATTTTAAAAACTTTTTGGTTTTCAGTGTGAACTAAATAAGGCCTTAGCTAAAGTTTATCTTTGAAATTTTAGCTATCTAAATTTTAGTTGGATGAATCCAAATATGACTTTAAAGTGGAGAGTGAACTGAAACTGTTTCTTGGTTCCTTGCGTCAAGTCTAATGCTTTAAAATTATTTTAGTTACTTTTGTATGACTAATGGAACTAAACTATTTTACATCTTTTAGTCAATGTTTTTAAAACTTTAGCTATTAAAGTGACTAAAGTTTAGCTACCTAAAATCTAAAATTTAGCAAGCAGAGAAGTCGATGGTGCTCTGCCCGCAGTCACGTGTTTTGACTTTGAAGATTCCACGAGTAGGATGTAGCAGTAAAAACGACACAAAGCATCGCTTCAGATGAAATTGAAATGCGATGGTTACTGAATCTTCATTCGACTAATGGTCCAGCTGTTTTACGACCACTGGCGCAGGGATACCGATACACCGATACGGATACAACGATATGGTCATACAACATTTTTCAAAAACAAGTACCCATAACATTTTTCACTAGTAGGACAATCAAAATAAAAATGACATAACATAGACACAAATCTAGGTCATCTGATAACACATCAAAGATATCATAATAATTGGTCTTACAAAGATTATGGCTTCAACGAATAGAGACAAATAGCTAGCGCCATGAAGCATTTAAGATAGTATAGTATAGTACTTGAATTTAAGGTTCTTATTTATCACATCACAATAATAAAGATTATGATCATATGAGGGTCTGTTTAGATGCCTTCAAAATTCTAAAAGTTTATAAAATTTTTCATTACATCGAATCTTTGGACACTGAAACATTAAATATAAAAAAACTAATTACACAGCTATAAATCACGAGATAAATTTTTTGAGCCTAATTAATTGTTAAATATAAATGAAAGTTCTACAATATGCAAATCTAAAAAAAAAGATCTAAACACGCCCTGAATGCTCCACCCGGACTGGCGGACTGCTGAGATGTGCTTTAATTTTGTGGGTTATGGGATGTAAAGTATCAGATAAGTATCAACATAGCATCGAAATTTAATTAATTTATATTTTTATTGGTGGTATTATCCGATACTTATCTGATACGGTATCGAAGGCGTATCAGAGTATCCGATACGTATCTCGATAGCGATAAGCAACTAGGGCGAAGTATCGGGGTATCCTAGCTCACCAATATGTACCTCTCCCCGTAACGCTCCTCGGTTGATCACGTAGCATTCGCAGACAGAGCAGCAGGTCTCCCATCGGCTGGCTCTGCATCCCACCCCCGACTCCGGTTGCTGCGTGCGGCGGACCGAGTAGTCGTGCTTGACTGAACCGGCGCGCGGTGATGGGGGCGCTGGAGGAGCTCGTGGCGAAGGCGGGCGGGTGCGCGGTCATCGACGGCGGCTTCGCCACGGAGCTGGAGGCGCTCGGCGCCGACATCAACGACCTGCTCTGGAGCGCCGCCTGCCTCATCACCAGGCCGCACCTCATCAAGGAGGTAAATATAATAGCCCTGGGCCAACGCCCCGCCGCGCGACATGCCGATGCCGGCATGCATGTGCACAGCACCTCTATCACACGGGGACAAAGCTGCGCTAGCTGTTTATTACTAGTACATTGCAGGCTTGCGATGCAATGCAACCCCCAACGTATGCCATCTGATTACTGTGTTGCTGTTCGCCGCGAGAAAGCTAATGATATTTTTTTGGGGGGGGGGGGGAGTTGGTGATTGTAGTCTAGCTCCCCAGCTCCGTGGGCGTGCAGACGTGACATGAGTAAAGCTTTCGGTTAGCCCATTGCTACCGGCACGTTTTGGTCGACGCTGATCTCAGCCAGGGCCGGCAGCGGCAGGGCGGTCTGGAAAAGTGCCCGACCGGCCCACCGTCGGCCCCGTAGGCGAGGCACGGGGCGGCGTTTCAGGCAGGTTTCCGCAACCGCGCGCGCGTGGAGTTGATGACGTGCGAGCAGCCGCATCGCTGTGCAGCAGGGCCGGCGATGGGACGTGAGGTCCGCACGTGAGAGAATTCCTTGTGTTGGCGGAGACGGGCACGGCGGTGGAAGGGGGTGGGCGCTGGACCTGGACGAAAGGCCTGATGGGCCGAATGGGTCGGACCTACATACACTTCTGGGCTGATAATCGGCCTGCCACTTCTTATGCGGCCCATCGGGAAAGGAGCAGAGAGGCCCAGAGCGTTGGCGCAAACAGATTTCATGGACTGGCTCCCATTTGGCATATTATGGAAAATTATTATTGTGGAATGGATGGATTGAACGAACAAAGTCCAATCCTGTTGAAAGTGAAAGTCCGGACTGGCGCCCTGGTTCAGTTGAACGTTGCCGGATTTCGTGGTGTGGAATGAACCGATTACCGGTTCTGCACTACGGCGGTTGCACCGCGCCGATTCCTTTTTTTTTTTTAGAGTCGACTAAAACTGTTTTCCCGGTCGCAGTTGCTGCACAAAACTGTCAAACCTTGGCTTTTGACTTTTGAAGATTCCATAAGTAGGCTAGCACTGAACAGACGCAGAGCATCGCTCAGATGAAATTATGGAAATACAGGTTCATCTCGTTGCGGTAGGCTGGTTCAAACTTCAAACTCGTTGCGAACTAAACAAGGCCTATATTACCTGGGTAGTCAAACCCAAACAAATTTCCCGAACTAATTAATTTCGGTTACATCTGCACATCTCGTTGCGGTAGGCTGGTTCAAAACTTCAAACTCGAAGCAACGCATACGCATTCAATCGTGGTCCTGGACGGTCCAGCTGTGCGAGCGCACCTACCCCAGAAACCAGTCCGCGTTCGTATCTAAGCTCGATCGCCACTTGGATTGCTTTGCTTGTCGCCAAATTTAGTCGTCGTCTACCTACTACTCTTGTATATAGGCCATCTCATTCTCAGCAATATATATCCCTCTCCCTACCGCTCCTCGGTCGATCACGAGGCATTAGCAGCAGGTCTCCCATCTCCCGTTGCTGCGTGCGGCGGGCCGAGTGTCGTAGTCGCGCGCGCTTGACTGAACCTGAACCGGCGGGGGATGGGGGCGCTGGAGGAGCTCGTGGCGAAGGCGGGCGGGTGCGCGGTCATCGACGGCGGCTTCGCCACGCAGCTGGAGGCGCTCGGCGCCGACATCAACGACCCGCTCTGGAGCGCCGCCTGCCTCATCACCAGGCCGCACCTCGTCAAGGAGGTAACAGCCCTGCCCTGCCCTAACCCTGGGCCAACGCCCCGCCCAAGTGCCGGCATGTGCACCTTCATCACCGTACCGGGGGCAAAGCCGACGCTGTTTTATTATTGGTTTATTACATTGCAGACTTGGGAGTTGCGATGCAATGCAACCCCCAACAGATGCCATCTGTGTTTCTGTTTCGCCGCGGCCCGCGAGAAATAAACTATTGTTGCGCTAGCTGTGAATGTGAAGATATTGAGTTTGCGCGTGTTGCTGATGATATTTTTTGGGAGTTGGGATTGTATTCTAGCTGTATTTTTCCTATTAAAAATCAATTTATATTACTGATCAGTGATATGGCATTTTCTGAAAACAAGGATACACCAATACGGTAAGTATATAAATATACCAAAAACCAGAATACATTTACTCATATATTTTTCACTCAAACAATCAATTTGGTTCTAAGACAGTATACTAGTATAGTACTGTACTTGATTTATAGTTAGCATAATAATAAATTTAATGAATGTGTAAATGGGCCACCAAGTTGGACTGCTAAAATGATATACTTCAATTTAGAGTGTTATAGGCTGTGAAGTATCCCACAGTATCGACGGTGTATTGAGATTTAATTTTTGTATTTTTATTAGTGATATTATCTGATGCTTCTCTGATATGGTATCGGAGGTGTATCAGAGTATTTGATACGTATCGCGATACCGATACCCGGGTTTTTTTTTTTGGGGGAAATAAACTATTGCTGCGCTAGCTGTGAATGTGAAGGTACTGAGTTTCCGCGCGCGTGTAGCTGACGATATTTTCTTGGGAGTTGGTGATTGTATTCTAGGTGTATTTTTCCTATTGAAAATCGATCTATATATTACAAAAAAAGAGTACTGGATCTATGGCCTGGGCAGGTCAAATGAACCAAGTCAAAGGAAGGAATTGAATTTGTCCGGCTCTTGTCTTGGGGGTTGGTGGTGACTGGTGACCAGCCCAAGAACAAAATCCCCTCTCTTTCCTTTCTTCTTGGAAAGACAAACCTACATGTATACCAAACATTCCCCTCCCGTAAATGCGGCCATTGTCTAGTTGGGCACAATCTGTCATCAGAAATCCAGAATGGCTTTCTGTGGCATGGAAGTGACCATTGTTTAGTTGGGCACAATCTGTCATCAGAAATCCAGAATGGCTTTCTGTGGCATGGAAATTCCGGTCTTATCCGAACTTTTTGAAGCACCCACCGATAGATAAGACAAACAAACCCTACCGCCACCGACCAGTGCATCTAGGACCACCTGGCAAGTCTCAAGTTTGGATAAACAAAGACAGCGCAAGGAATTCAAACTTTTTGAATTGTCTCCAGCTATCCATTTTGACATCTTGCTATTTTACCTGTCCAGGTTCATATGCAGTATCTTGAAGCAGGCGCCGACATCATTATTTCATCATCTTACCAGGTACTACTGGCGGCTTTCATCTTCAGAACTGTAGATATTGACCAGATTCTGCAGTTCATGGTTGTTTCATGTTTAGAACTCAATAGAGATTCAAATGTTACTTACTACATACACGTTTCTTTACCTGCAGGCAACGATCCCAGGTTTCCTGGCTAGAGGAATGTCTGTTGATGAAGCCGAAGATTTACTGCGAACAAGTGTAAAACTGGCCGTTGAAGCTCGAGATGAATTCTGGAAGTCAGCACTGAGAAAGGCCAAGCCTATATACAACCGTGCCCTGGTTGCTGCATCCGTTGGGAGCTATGGAGCCTATCTTGCCGATGGATCAGAGTACAGGTAACACGACCACACGAACCATGTGGCAGCATCAGATTCGGTGCCATTTTTGTAATGATAGTTACTTGTACATTCTAGAGACTGTCCTCGTGTTCTGTATGCCTGTCACTCACACAAATCGGTCTCGCAGTGGATCATACGGAGCTGACATCACAGCCGAAAAGCTGAAGGACTTCCACAGGCGCCGGCTGCAGGTCCTTGCAAGTGCCGGTCCTGATCTGATTGCGTTCGAGGCCATTCCTAACAAAATGGAGGCACAGGTGCATTCCCACTCAGAGCTCCAAGAATGAACTGAAACATGATTGTTCAAGAAACAAAGGTTTGAACTTAACTTGTGCATGCCCAGCGTTCAAACTGAGCCCTTTCTCGTGTAGGCATTGGTTGAGCTTCTGGAGGAAGAGAAGGTCCAGGTCCCTTCTTGGATCTGCTTCAGCTCCGTGGACGGCAAGAACCTGTGCTCTGGGGAGAGTTTCGCAGACTGCCTTAAGATCCTCGACACGAGCGATAAGGTGGCCGTTGTAGGGGTGAACTGCACACCACCTCAGTTCATCGAGGGCATCATATGCGAGTTCAAGAAGGTCTGCAGGCACCTCTACGCACACCAGTTCCTTTCTGACATTTGCTTCTGTTTAATAATCCATTCTCCCTTCTGTCTCCATCAGCAAACCAAGAAGGCGATTGCAGTGTACCCGAACAGCGGCGAAGTCTGGGACGGGAGAGCGAAGAGGTGGCTGGTGAGTATACACCACATTTTTGCCCCTTTTGGGAACGAAAACAGGGAACTGATGATTATATGCATGTGATGCTGCATGGCAGCCGGTGGAGTGCTTAGGTCACAAGAGCTTCGACGCGCTCGCGAAGAGATGGCAGGAGGCTGGGGCCAGCCTCATCGGAGGGTGCTGCCGGACCACGCCTTCAACTATTAGGGCCGTTTCCAAGATCCTCAAAGGAAAGACGGGACATTGATTTGTTCAGAATTGAGCTGTTGTTGCATTATGTCAGTAGCCAGAATAACATTCAGAATATGCATCCTGCTGCTCTTTCTTTTCCCTTTCAATTTGAGCTCATTAAAAGCGGGTATCAATATAATTTTGCAGTGTAAAACGTAATACTAGTTTGCAGTGTTAACTCACAGTAGTGCTTAGTCACCGCTTCAGGTATGGATTTTAACAGTCAATGTTGTTTGGGCATGTTTACCATATTAAGTACGTATTTAAACAAGACTACCGAAATTCCTTATCCAATCAGTCTTGTTTAGAAAAGCTCAAAGTAGACATAGAATACAAAGGTTATAAAAAAGAACCTGTGCAATTAGTCTCGTGAGAACTTTAGTGCTACCTGCATTTGCTAGACAGGACAATACTGGCGAAAATGTTAGCTTCGTGGAATGAAAATACTCACGAACGAATTCAGTTTACAATTCAGATATACAAGTGCCACGTTATTTCATCAGAGAACTGCAACCAGGGTGCTCATATCGCTACGAACCAAGTACATTCATCAACCTACCTAAAGTGTCCTGGCAACAACCGAGATAGCTATGTCCCAAACTACAGTGGCACTGGCACTGGCACACATAAAAAGGTTACCGATCACTAGCCTAGTGAAGGTCAGATAAGTTGCAAGTCTTTTTGTACAACCTAAAGTTTATTTGGATGCATTCAGGACTATACGTACGACTACAAAGTACATATTGTACCTATACACAAGGGATCTCTCAATAAGGATCCTCCAACTTTATTTCAAGTTCAGCATCCCCAGTAGCTTCCAACAGGTCCACTATTTTCTTCGGACCATGAGTTGTGACTGATTGGCCCTCGGCATAACCAACCATTAGAAGCTTCCCTATCTTCGCCCTCCAATCAGCAACACATTTCTCAGTCCACCTGTCATGGACCACACGATCACGGTAGTTGACCATCGTGCCAAGCCCAGTGTTTCTAACCCAACCATATTCTTCCAAAACATGTGCCTCACCTTCTGTTAAATCTTCACCAACCTGAAACATACAATGGAAGCACAACAAAGGAAAAAGCAATGAGTCTTCATTTCTCAATCTAGCACACCTGGTTCTCAAATCTCAAATTCTCAATGCATTGTTCTAGAGAGATAATAAACATTGAGTCTTGACTCTTATAATTTATAATGGTTAACTACAGGACCTCATCTTAACTACTTTACATCAAGTGAATGCACAGATTCTCATTTTTTGGTTGGAAGAGGTTGCATAAGGGCGTCCCCAATGGAGATTAAATCGCTAGCAGACGTGAAATTTGATTGGCCATGGGAGGTACTGAGCACAGCGCTAGCTAGTCTTGCACGGTATTCAAGAAAATCTATCTCACAGTCCTCACGAGCTTGGGCTCTGATGTCCTTTTTTTAACTGTTCTTCAAGCCAAGTCGCTAGCGATTTGCTCAGGGCCGTTGAGGACGCCCTAAGGAGCTGAACTAGAGCACGATTCAGAAAATCAGTAGCAAAGCCACATTTGTGTTTAACCATCAAATTCTGGAACATCTAAATTAAACCATAATCAGAAGCACACAATAGTGTGAAGGGACTGAAAAAGATAAACCAGTGCCTTTAATAGCCCATATACTTGGCCTTATACATGGAGCAGGTGGTCCTACTTGTTACCACGTAATCCCAGCCTCCCTGATTACATAATCGGCCCAGTTACACCATACAACCACTACTAGGTCGGTGAGTTGGCTCTTAACAGTTATTAAAATCTTGAAAATAAATTTCGTAGAAGCAAGAAGCCTCTTACCATTAATGGCCTGTTTTCAATAAGAGCTGTCCTTCCACAGCCACTAAGCTTCATTGCAACAACCAGCCTACGGATCTGCCATTCTATTGGAGTTGATTGGACCACCTCAAAGAAGTATGTTGCATAACCATATTCAGGACGCTCAAGAACTATCCTGTGTAACAGATGAAAAGGACAACAGTTATAACAAGTCTTTAAACCATTTTGACAAGAAATATTGGACAAAGATCAATCAGTAAGAGGCACCTATTATGGCTTGTAAATACAAAAATAAAGGATTGCAGATCCCTGCACCATCCCCATTCCACAGGACAGTCACGGAACTGAAGGTATCGTGACTGCAAGAGAGAAAAACAAAATGAATAAAGCTCTCAAATTAGCATGAAATTGAAACTTATTGGCTAGAGTGTATCAATGTGACAAAAATACCTGCTCAATAAGAGAAATTAAACAGGATAGGCAGTAAATAGCCTTTTCCCCCCTTTCGTATCTAGATACTGATAGTAAATAGCCTTTTCCCTTCTTTGGAAATATCTGCACAATGAAACAAATAGCATTGTCAATTGAAGGTCATATTGTTTTATATTCAGTCCATATCACAAAAGATGGTACTACAGTACCTCGACAGAGATATCAAGTACTGTCTACTAACTGTTTCATCGGTTACTTACAAGCCTGTCTACTAATTGTTTCATCGTTACTTAAATGGCAATACACAAGTTTAAACTAGATTACAGAGTAGCATCTTATATGCAGGGGCGCAGAGCCCCTCCAGAGTCTAAACAGAGGTATATATTATTTAAGGGCTTAAATATGGTCAATAGAGCATTCTTAATGGTGACACCAATGATCTTAACTATTTTCCAATTGGTGGCCTCAAAGTATTTTAAATTTAAAATTTCCATATAGTAGTTATTTAAGCTGCAAACAACGTTCAAACAAGTAAGTGGCAGACTGGTACCAGATTGCTAGTGGTTCTTAAGTTCACTGAATGGCTTGCGATAAACCAATTTACATCAGCACTTGCAAGAAAATGGCATTAAACACTACTACCTACATCCTGAAATATAAGGGATCCAAGTTTATCCTAAGTCAAACTGTATTAACTTTTACTAAATTTATATAAAAGAAATAGTTACAACATCAAATTAACATCATTAGATACCTTATGAAATGTATCTTCATAATTTACATGTTTGATGTGACAGGTGTTGATACTGGTCTATATAAATTTGGTCAAACTTTGCATGGTTTGACTTATGACAAACTTGGATCCCTTATATTTCAGGACAGAGGGAGTATATCTTAATCTAGTTGACAGGATTACAGCACATCTTTTAGAAAACTGTTCAATCCGCCTCCAGTTGGTAACTTGAACTATTCCAACTGTTAAAATTAAAATTTTCAAGTCAAAACCAGCATCACCACTTCAAAGTACAGGACCATAAATAATGGTTGCAAGTGTAGTTTGTGACTTGTCACAAATTGTGGGATTATAAATACTACACCAAATCAAACTGCCAGTGGTTCAGATAAGAAAATCATGTGTCAAGCTAAGCACTGTTGTAAATCATCTTACATTTGCAATGACGTTTTCAAGATCTTCAAAGTTACTTTCTGTAGAATCTTCTATCATTTCATTATCTTCTTCAGCACCATAAAGTTTGATTTCTTCAACCCCTATTCCTCTGTTTAAAAGAATCTGCACGACAAAAAGAAAATGCACCAGAAAGAATCACAGGCTGAAAGATTTTCCACAGCCTTATTATATTCATATATATATGCAATAAATGATCACCTGCAGAAGCCCTGGAGCATCTTCATCAAGTGCCTTTTCAATTGAATCCCTGCACAGCATATTTGTAACGATAGCCCCCCACCAAAAAAGTGTAAACTTTAAAAGAAAAGACAAGTTACTAATGAAACGTACGTCGCTGTTTTCTTTCTCCTTCGACGAGAACGGTAAGCAACACCCTCCTTAACAGTGTCAGCATCTTCTTCAAGCATTTTTTCAGTTGAACAACTGCAAAGATGCTATTCATAAGCATGTTGTGCAGCATACAATAAAAATGAAACAAGTTACTGATGCAGCATACCTCGTTTTCCTTTTTCTGCGTTGTCGGGAACTGAAAGAAACTTTCTCAGGTAGCTCACAGTCAGTAAGTTCATCTTTTACTCCTAAAGACGGTACTGAGCCTTTGGCATGAGTAGAATTTGCTTGAGGAGATTCAGAAGGGCCAATCTTATAACCTTCTAATGCAGGCTCCAGTTTTACATCAGCTAGATGAGCCCCTTGTTTTCTTGCAACCAGCTCACTGTTTTCACTCATACAAGTTGCAGTGCCATCTATCTGGTTTTCGGAACCCTCCACTGGATCATGACAATATCAATGTTCACATAGGGATGGGTTAGTATGAGATGACATGCAGGAAATATTCGGGAAACCTGAGTTCCGTGCATTAGCTTGTTTAGCAATACACGTTGCAGAATTATTGTTTTATTGACATTTAGATCATTAGATAGACACTAGGCAATAGGCATGACCAAGCAAGGAGTTGAGTAAATATAAGGCATGTCATGTCCAGCCTCATAAGTTGGTTGACATAGCCCATCTAACTGTTTGTTTTTAGGACCATCAGAAGTGCAAGAAACTACACTTATGCAGAATTTACAGTGTGTGTAGCTGTCCAGTGCCCTATGAGTTTATGACATGAAATGCTTCCAACAAAACATTCCCTAAAAGACATTTGGGTACCTGGAAGATCTTCACCAAGTAACGTCATGTTGCTGTTATCATCCATGGGATTACTCTCTATAATAGGAGGTGCAGAAGAAATTTCCTGTATCAAGTGTGATAAGGCCAAAAGACCAGGTTCTCAGAGGGGGGCAAAAAGGTAACAGAATCTCATGCTAGCTGGATGTAATTATTATTAACACAGCACAGCAAGCAAATCTGTGTAAATATACAGCACCACAGTTAGTATTTTATTAATATTAAATTATTAATTGATATGTAAAACACATTTGACACTCGTAAATTTAGATGTAGTTTCAACATTCCTTTTAATATCATTTTGAGTTGCAGCAGCTTGCCTCAATTACATTATTGTATTTTTTGGAAATGGATCTCGTAAACCAGGGCATGGATCGTAAACCAGGGCATGGATCGTAAACCAGGGCATGGATCATCAATCTCAGTGACGCCATAAACAAATCCACTCATAAATTAATAGCAACATTCACTAAACAGGTTTGAATAATATTATAATTTCACACACCGGATTGGATCGTCTTTCTTGGTGTTTTAAGTATAAATAAAAAAATAAATAGAATGAAAATTGGGAAATGATAGTCTTATGTTCTAGGTAAATAGCACCAGTGCTAATGTGATGTAGATAGAATTGAGCAAGCGAAGAGCGTGGAATTTTCTAGAAGTTTCATAGAAATGCATAATAATTAATCAGATAACAAAGGCAAGTGTATCAACACCTGCAACATGCTGCATATATCTTCTTTATGTGTTGTTCCCTCATGATTTCTGCAAGAAAAATTAAGTGAATAATGTTATGCATATAACAAAAGAAATCATAGCCCTCTGTAACAATCAATATAATTTCACACTACCTTTTGGGAGATGATCTGCTAGTTTCCACACACATTATAGATTTCCCAGTTGATACTGTACCAAGCCCTGAACTTTTGTCTGCTAGAAGGATCCTGTAGCGCTCTTTCAGAGGTATATGATCAAGCTCATCAATCTCAGTACAGATTTCAAAGTTAAAACCTTTGGCACATTCCACGCTTGAATCTTTATGTGTGGAAACATACTGCAAAGGTTCTCCAAAGACAATCATCCATTCAGTGTGAAACCTTAAAAAACTAACTCATAAGAAGCTTCAGGAAATAGCATGTCTACTAACATGAAACAACTAACTAATATGGACTTGAGAATAACTACAGTGAAATTGGAAGAATAACACAAGAAGAAAAAGAAGATAGACAATAGGTTATAAGAGAAAATAAGGAAACTGCAAAGGAACTACATGACAAAGTAATAGGAGAAGCAGATTAACAGTGCAAAACAGATCAATCTCTATAAATGAATACCTCCAGATACCATGGTCAATGTTTTAATCTAGGTTCAAACAGAAGCAGCAACAACTCTGATTTACTCCTTTCAACAAAAGTATCATTGCAAGGGTTGTAACATATAAATAAATGAGTAAATGACTTGCGTAAGCATAATTCTCTCTTTTCTATGAAGTCCAGCTTTTCATAGGATGTGAATGGTGCAGTCCAGATCTGTCATTCAACGGTAATACTAAAATAGAAATACATTTTTTTACCATAATTTCTGAAAAACTTCAAAAACCTTTTTTTTTTTTTTGCTGTATCATTTGCCTAACCAAATTATTGTACGAAAATAATGAACGCCACAAACAAGGCAGAGACAAAAATGTTAGTAAATCAAACACATTTTTCCAGCACTGGTGATCAAACACATTTTTTGTGGGATTGATCCAGCATATTTCAACTATCCTTTAGTAATGATAATTGACAAGCCAGAGGAGGTGAGAGTTGATGTGAAACTACAAGACAAGTACTATAGGAATTTCTAATCTTATTATACGAATGGACACTGATAAGAAAGTTGTACCTGTTCGGATTCAATACGACCTTCCTCAGCCAATTCACACAGATTATTTCGTGATGCAAGAAATATTTTCGACACCACTATCTCTGACTCTGCCTTCACTGTGTTTTGTAAATGATACTGATGTAATCTCCAGTCAGTTTCCTGAGAGCTTTTATCACTCGTCATGTCTGCATACAGGGCAAACACCTCCTTGCAACCCTGCAGTGTTCCACCCAGGATGATGGATCTAGGGCTTCCAATTTTCTTCCAGCAGTTACTTGCATCATTCTCATTGTTGCACGGCTCAAAACTTCTATGGAAGAAGTATGATGCACGGCCATCTTGCCTAACACCTGCAATATTGCAGTTAAACTGTAACAGGTGCTGACAGATAAGTAGATGATGCTAGAATGTGACGTTACTTCAATAAAATTAAATACCCGGTATATCTTGAGGGTGTCTGCAGTAAAATCCTCCATCACCATCAACAAATTTAATAAACTCATGGATAAACGGATGGCGCTCAGTTCGACCATTCCCAACTTCTGCTGCGAGATGCCACAGAATATCACTATCGCTGGGGTTAAATTCTACACCCCTTGGTAGCCCTGGCCAACTCTGAAAGCACAATGGTACAGTAAAGACGTAGCCTTAGGAGAGGGGGGCAGTAAAACAAACTGTTAAGCTGCTTAATGATTCATTTCATTTGGAAAATAGACACGTCCACTCATAACAGTATCAGTTCTCAGAGTTCAAAATCATGGTACCTCGCAATGCATCAGTACTGTAGGATCAGGGGCGGACCCAGCAAAGAACATGGGTGAACAGATGCACCGGCGGAGCCAAGGCCCGGCCACCCTGGGCAGCTGGCCGGGCTCCCACGGTACAGCAGAGGCGGGAGGGGAGAGGGAGGTGCGTACGCAGGGTCGCCGGCCGGTGCCCGGAGGACGGAGGCGAGGGCGCGAGGCGACTGGCGAGAGGCGGGAGGGGGAGCCGCTGACGCCGCCGCCGAGCCTGGGACTGCCCCTCCGTCGCTTGAGGGCCCGAGCCTGAGCGCCGCGAGCGCGAGCGGGGGAAGCAGCAGAAGACGGAGCGTCGGCGCTGCTAGGAAGGGTAAAGATTAGGGTTAATCGGATCCATGCCATTACTATTTAAGAAATTACGCTAATGCCATTATAATTATTTTCTGCTTCGAAATATGACATTAGGCGCCTTGTTTACTTTAAAAAAATTTGCAAAATAGGAATAGTAGCACTTTCGTTTGTATTTGACAAATATTGTCCAATTATGGACTAACAAGGCTCAAAAGATTCGTCTCGTCAATTCCGACCAAACTATGCAATTAATTTTTATTTTCATCTATTTAATACTCCATGCATACGTCTAAAGATTCGATGTGACGGGAAATCTGAAAAAATTTTGCAAAATTTTTGGGAACTAAATAAGGCCCCTTTCACGCATTTTAAGGGCATGCACTTAAAAATCCAAAAAAATATAGAATTCTTCGTCACATCTAATCTTGCGGTATATGTATAAAACACTAATTACATAGTTTACCTGTAAATTGCAAGACAAATCTTTTAAACCTAATTAATTTATAATTTGACAATATTTATCAAATATAAACGAAAGTGCTAGTCAAAATAAAAAAAAGTTGCAACTAAGGTCTTGTTTAGTTCCAAAAAGTTTTGTCAAAAATTTTAGATTCTCTGTCACATCGAATCTTGCGGTACATGCATAGAGTATTAAATATAAATAAAAACAAAAACTAATTACACAGTTTACCTATAATTTGTGAAATGAATCTTTTGAGACTAGTTAGTCCATGACTAGACAATATTTGTTAAATAAAAACAAGAATAATACAGTACGCAAAATACGAAAATTTTGACAACTAAACAAGGCCTAAATCTTTTGTATAGACATTTTTGTCCCTGCTAGTCTCTCTACGTCCCACTCTATGATGCATCGGGCCCACTTGTCATCCCTTTCCCATCCATCGTTCTCGATCGCCCCTCCACTCTGCGTCTCGAGCAACCCCGCCGCTACAGGCCTAGCGCGCTGCGCGCCGCACACCGCCGGCCACAGGCCGCCTGCCCAGTCCGGCTGGCCGAAGCCTCGTCCTCAGCTGAGCAACCTCGAGCCCAGCCCCCATGGCTGGCAAGCGCGCGTGTGCGGGCCGCCGTGTTGCTGCCAGGCGAGCGCCACCGCGTCGCTGCTGCACTGCCGCCAGGCGAGCGCGTGGGCAGGCGGATGACGCCCTCTCATGTCATCTGCTACCGCCGGGGAGATACCGCCGGCTAGCCTTGCTGCCAGCTAGCTGTGCCACGGAGCCACAACGTCAAGGATTACGCTACCGTGGAGCCACGCCCATGCTGGTTGGCACCGCAGCTTCGTCGCGCACGGAGAGAGGAATTAAGGCCTTGTTTTCACCTCAAAACCAATTTTTTTTTTAAGATTTCCGTCATATCAAATCTTACGGCACATACATGAAGCATTAAATATAGACGAAAACAAAACTAATTGCACAGGTTATCTGTAAATCGCGAGACGAATTTTTTGACTTTAGTTAATTTATGATTAGACAATATTTGCTACAAACAAATAAAACTACTATAGTAGCGAAATTTAAAAAAAATTCGCATCTAAACAAAATCTAAAGGAGCACAGAGAGCCAACTTCTCGTTCCTAAGGTGTTGCAGGCGGGTGACGCGAGGAAGCCACGAGGCCATGTTGCGAGCAAGCCAATGGCATCTACAGAGGCGCGTGGAGGCAGGGAAGGTCATGGGTTAGCTCCTCACCGCTGGCGAGGCCTACACTAGCTAAATCAACGAAGGCCCTGTGCATGTGCTGTGTACAGGAAAAGGACTAGGGAGAGGACAGAGGAAAGGGATGACACGTTGGCCCCTGCTGTAAGTGAGATAGAGTGGGAGAGGTGTTTTGATCCATACAAAGATACATAATTGTTAGTACACCTAAACATGGGCCCAAAAACACCATATCATTTGGTGTGCTTCGCCGAATGATTCACCACAAGCCACCCATGCATCACCGGGTCATAAATTATCTTAAAGTAACTTGGCAAGTCTACACATTGTCATACTAGATCATATGTTGAACTCTAGTAAATTGGCCACTCGTCATGCAACTGAGTCTCGGACTAACCGAATGGTCCTCCAAGTGCCACCTAGGTACACCATCGTATATCGTATGGTGAACTCTAGTATCATGGTCAAGGTTAAGACAATTGAGCACATCACCACCGGATAATCCACCGAGATGGTCCCAATCATTCGACACACATATCTTAGGCCGTTTTAAGTTTGATTTCGTCCAATTCAACCTTTTGATACCCCATCTTTTAAAACCAATACAATGGACCCACTTTTGAGCTGACTCGGTGAGAGAATACCATATTTGTTCATCCAAAGCTCTCCATCTAAATCTTCATCAAGTTACTAGTCTCGCCCCCCTACTGAGCCATAATCTTATTCACAAATATCATTGTGTCCATACTTAAAATCGCCTTCGGTGTACTTTAGGGGGTGTTTAGTTCCCCTTTTTCCCAAAAAAATTCGGGTTTTGGTCCATCATTTTACAAAATGGAACTAAACACCATGCAAATTTTTCAGCAAAAAGATGGTTATTCTCCATTTTGGATTTTGGCCTCAAGAGGAGGCCAAAAAAAAATCCAAAATGATCCTCAACAGGCTCTCATGAGATAATAAATTCTGTATTTTGGATGGAACTAAACATGACCTTAAAAATTTTGGCATTTTGCATTCCACCATTTCAAAATATTTTGCATTTTGCATTTTTTTGAACTAAACACCTCCTTAATATGACAACTCAAAGTGATTGATACCCTGCAGATTGCAGAACACATGCGTTCGATCACGAGGGCAGCTTCTCGGTAATTACTTGAACGCTATGAAAATTGTGTTGGCGAGATAGGGAGGATAAGCATCGGCAGTGGCTTAGCGTCATCGTGGGTGAGGCCGTGCGCGGAAAGCAAACTAGGCAAATGAGCTTCAAATGCAGCGTTGAGAAATGGATTGGAACTTTGAAGCATGGACTACATGTCTGCAACCATACCGATCAGATTGACCCCTTCGACACGGCCGTCCTTCGTCCGAAATCCCAAGCAGAAAGATGAAAAGCGCTGCCGGAGGACAGCCGTTCGTACTGTACGACCTGCATGCCGGTTGCCGCCGAGGCGACGCCTGCGAAGACGACCGTTGGGACGAAAGCCCAAGAAGCCAGTGAGAGCATCATGGCCACGAGCACCGTGCAGGCGTCCAGCCCCAGCCCGAGCAAACCACATGCAGAAACCGCAAAAAGCGACGCGACCGGCGCTGCCCTCGCTGCCTCGCTTGCTGCTGCCACCACCGCCGGGGCTGGCGCTCGCAAAATTTGACCGTTGCTGCGCCACGTCAGACTCCGTCCCGTCCTATTCCTCCTCCTCGCAAACCGTGCTGTCGTCCCTCCTGCGGCGCTGTCCCCACTCCCCCATGCAGTCATGCGCCTAGCCGCTTCGCTGTAGCTGACGTGTGGGCTCCGGCGCTGGCCCCATGCAGTCATGGACGTTTGTTTTCCTCTCGTTGTACTGACAGTCTGACCACGGCAAAAGTCTGACCATTCGTTCCGCGTACCGAGTGACTGACAGGTGGGGGTTAGTTTTTCTAGCGGTCTGTATCTCTACACTCTACAGTACTGGTACAGTACACATGTACGTATGGGTCGGGATGGCATGGGTGCGCAAGAGCAAGCAAGCGGCACCGCCTCGTGGCGGCCCGAGATCGTGTTGAAGCCGTTGGATGCCTGACATGCGCAGCGTGATCCGTGCTGCCTGCCCACCGGCTAAGCGCGCTGCTTCCGAAGAGGGAGCCTTTTCACTGACATGTGGGGTGAACTTAAACCGGGCCTACCCATCAGTGGCGTGTATGAGGCTGGATGTCACCCAGCAGCTTCGCCCACCGATCACCGATGGGCTCCTCCTCCCATTGGGCCCCTTCTTGCTTTTCTACAAAAGACCCTCCATTTCTCTACTCTCATATTTATATCCCCAAGTTGCCTTCACACCTCTGCCTCTGCCTCCACTCCACTCCCAAGTTCCTTCCTTCCCGTCTCTTCTCCCCCCTTCCACTTCTTGGCCTGCTCTCTTGGCATCCTGCTCGATCGAATGCTGGATCAGGCAGATTGGAGGTTGCAGTAAAGACGGTAGGTGCTTTCCTTCTTGCTCCGTTGTGAGAGGGACAGGGGGAGAACCCAACCCAACAGAGAGAGGCTGCAAGTTCCCGAGGGCCGGGCTTCTCTTGCGGCGGCGACATGAAGAAGCTGTTCTTCGTCTCCTTCGTCCTCCTGCTGGCCGCTCCAGCAGTTCACGGTGAAGATGGTAAGGTTCCTCGTGCTCTTTGCTTCGATCTCTGGATGTGTATCTTGGTTCCGGATGCATGGATCGATCTCCACGTACGTTCTTGTTCACTGCGTCGCTTCGCTGCTCAGATTGTATTCTGCATATGCTTGTTTCTGTTTGCAATCTTGCAGCATCCACAGTGCGAGTGGATTGAGTGGCGTCCCTTTCCGATGCGGCTATGTCTGTCGTCTTGTGGTCTGCCTATATTAAGTTCTACCATTAGCCCTCTTCTCAGTCTCCGTAGATTAGCAGAAATTAATTTAATACTTACAATAAACACCTAAGGTAATTTTAAAAAGGAGTTCGTTCAGATACTAGAACAGCCCAAGTGCTTATTTTACCGGCACAGATAACTTTTGGAGCTTGGATTTGACTGAACATCCTGCCGCCCATGCTCTGCGTCTCATCGCCCCCCTGGGATTCCTTTCTTCTCCTTGTTTGTTTCCCCATGCTCTACCATTCTCGTCCGTCGCAACCATCACGTGCTCCAGTTTTTATATGGGGGTTATGCGTGTTGGTTGGAACATCCACTGTCATTATCATAGTATTAATCAGACTTGGCCCTGGAATAAGATTTACTCTAGTGCTGTACTTGCAGCCAAGGGAAGGAATACTGCTAGTAGTATACTAGTACAGCATTACATTGAACACTTGCCCATTTGGTCTATCAACGGCCAAACATACCGAGCAGCTAGCAACATCTCCCCCTGTACTGTAGTACAGCTCTCGTATTTAACCCAGCTTTCCGTTGGAAAAGTTTTGCAACAGCATAGCATGAATCTCTGATCGCTTTGTGCGTAAGTTTAGCCTGAAGAGGGTTGCCTCCGAGTTTGTACATCTTTAGTGCTAGCATCAGCCTTTCTGGGTCCTACCTGTCTGCCCTGCTAGAGTAGTGCTCCATCTTTTCTGCGTGGCGCGGTGGTGCCACTAATCTCGGTGCCAGGCAAATGCCATGGGCTGTCAGCCAGAGATTGTGCAAAGTTTGTCAGTGACTCAGGCCGGTCTCGGTCCTCCTAGTGAGAGTAATCACTGGCAGTCGCTGCTTTGCTTTGACCGCCACTGGAGCGTGCCTGGATTCGGTGTTCATCATGAGGTGGGCTTGGTGCTAAATGACTAGTACTCCTGTGTAATTAGAGGGTGTTTGGGACTGCTCCGTTCCACGTTTTTCAGCTCCGTTCTACGTTTTTTAGCCAAACGGTTTCAGCTCCACGCGTTCGAGTAAAAAGGGTGGAGTTGTGAGAACACTGAAAACATACTTCACAAACTCCAGTTTTTTTTTTGAGCTGGTCTATGCTAGAGTTTATGGACCGGAAAATTTTCGAATTTCGACACTGTGGCACTTTCGTTTGTTTATGACAAATAATATTCAATTATAAACTAACTAGTATCAAAAGATTCGTCTTGTGATTTACACCTAAACTATGTAATTAGTTTTGTTTTCGTATATATTTAGTGCTTCATGCAAGTGCTATAAGATTCGATGTGACGAGCAATCTTGAAAACTTTTTTTGTTTTCGGATGAACTAAACAAGGCCTTAGTGTCACAGATGACCTGTTGATTACTGTGCGTCCGTACATGTACAGCCCTAACCAGTGCCGCTGCTTGCAGTGCCGCGCTGTGTCGTTTGACGGCTGGGTTGAACAGAGTCGTTCCTGGGACCACCTGGCAGTGTCTTCTTCTGGGTTCTGGCTGGTGCCGGCCCCGCTGTAATTAAACAATCACGTCGTTTGTGGCTTGCTCGCTGCTTGACCGTGCACAAGTCTGCATCGCTGATGCATTGTGTCCACTGCACGATGCCCAGGATTTTCTGTGGACGGCTGGGACAGCAGCATGGGGGGCTCCTGTTTCCAACGTCTTTCCCCGTACGATGGCCTGTGTGTTGTGCTTTACAGCTAGCTCGGCGTCCTCTTCCATATCTCGATTTCCCTTTTGTTTGTTTTTTTCGCTTGGAAAACGCATGATATCATGCATTTGGTCCTTTCTTGTTTTCTACTGTTTGTGTACGAACATTTTTTTTTAAAATTCTTTGTTCCACACAGTCACAGCTTTCCTCGAAAGAATGTGTTTTTCTATCTGGATTCCTGCCTTACAACGCACTTCCTGTCTTGTATTAATCAAATCGTATAAAAAATACCATCTGATTCTTAAGTTTTGGCGTTTTGCAATAGGATAACTGTGATACTCTTCTTAACGTGGTTAGAACTCGTAACTTTCATTATCAAAAAAGATTTCTAATACTTTGGTTTGTCTATTTTTTTTTGTTGTCATTGCGTGCAGGTGCGTACATTGGCGTGAACATTGGCACGGCCATGTCGTCGGTGCCAGCGCCGACGCAGATCACCACGCTACTCCGCTCGCAGAACATCCGCCACGTCCGCCTCTACGACGCCGACCCAGCGATGCTGGCGGCGCTGTCCAACACCGGCATCCGCGTCATCGTGTCGGTGCCGAACGAGCAGCTGCTGGCCATCGGCAACTCCAACGCGACGGCGGCCAACTGGGTGGCGCGCAACGTGGCCGCGCACTTCCCCGCCGTGAACATCACGGCCATCGCGGTGGGCTCCGAGGTGCTGTCGGCGCAGCCCAACGCGGCGCCGCTGCTGATGCCCGCCATGCGCTACCTCCAGAACGCGCTGGTGGCCGCGGCGCTGGACCGGTACATCAAGATCTCGACGCCGCACTCGTCGTCCATCATCCTCGACTCGTTCCCGCCGTCGCAGGCCTTCTTCAACCGGTCGCTGGACAACGTGCTGGTGCCGATGCTCAAGTTCCTGCAGTCCACGGGGTCGCCTCTCATGCTCAACGTGTACCCGTACTACGACTACATGCGCTCCAACGGCGTGATCCCGCTGGACTACGCGCTGTTCCGGCCGCTGCCGCCCAACAAGGAGGCCGTGGACGCCAACACCTTGCTGCACTACACCAACGTGTTCGACGCGGTGGTGGACGCCGCCTACTTCGCCATGGCGTACCTCAACGTTACCAACGTTCCGGTGATGGTGACGGAGACCGGGTGGCCGCACAAGGGCGACCCGTCCTCGGAGCCCGACGCCACCTCCGACAACGCCGACACCTACAACAGCAACCTCATCCGGCACGTGATGAACAGCACCGGCACGCCCAAGCACCCCGGGGTGGCCGTGCCGACCTACATCTACGAGCTGTACGACGAGGACACCCGGCCTGGCTCCACGTCGGAGAAGTACTGGGGCCTCTTCGACATGAACGGCGTCCCGGCCTACACCCTGCACCTGACGGGCTCCGGCGTCCTGCTGGCCAACGACACGACGAACCAGACCTACTGCGTGGCGCGCGACGGCGCGGACCCCAAGATGCTGCAGGCGGCGCTGGACTGGGCGTGCGGCCCCGGGAAGGTGGACTGCTCCGTGCTGATGCAGGGCCAGCCTTGCTACGACCCGGACACCGTGGAGGCGCACGCCACGTACGCCTTCAACGCCTACTACCACGGCATGGGTATGGGCTCGGGGACCTGCTACTTCAGCGGCGTCGCGGTGGTGACCACGACCGACCCAAGTGAGATCACTAGCTCGAGAAACCATGCATGCTGATCTCTCTTTGCCATCTGCTTCTGCTGGTTTCACTGATTCGCTGTGTGTCGGCGGCTGGGTGCTTCTTTTTTTTTCAGGTCACGGGTCTTGTGTTTACTCTGGGAAGAACGCGACGGCGTTGATGAACGGCACGTCGCTGGCGCCGTCGTCGAACTCCACGGAGGGAGGCTCCGGCGCGCACCGGGCGTTCGGCGACGTCTCGTCACTCGCCCGCATCGTCTCCACCGCGCTGCTCTTCAGCGTCGGCCTCCTCCTGTTGTAGGCAGTGGCAGTAGTTAGTGGTAGCAAGTAGGCACCATGGAATCATGCAGTCTTTGCAGAGTTAGGCATTCGTGAGGGAGGGATGGATGGATGATTCTTTTTGCTGTCAAGAGGCAGGAACGGAGCCGGGATGTTGCTTCTGCTCTGTCTGTCATCTGCTGGGTTTCTCTCGTCTGGTATTGGTGTGGAATGGAACAGGAATTGGTTTGCTTCCTAGCAATTGCTCCGTTGCGAATTCGCTGGACTGCCGGTTGGTTGGTTGATTGTGATGAGCAAACAGGATGTTTGGGGTTCAGGTTGCATCTCCTTTTCGTATCTACTCCCATAGTCCCATTAGCTCCATTTCAATGCACTGTTTCCAAAACAAATTCGCTGACATGACATCAATGAAACGAATAATAAAATAACCTCCACAATGCATGAGTTTTATCTTGACGTTTCCTGAGACGAATCTGTCTATTGGAAACATGGGGGTGACGGAAACAATTAAAACACTCAGTTCTCGTATCAATTACAAAACAGGTGGCACATGGAAATCAAACACCCGAATTTGAAAACCACAAGACCTACATCGAACGTACCATATAAAAAACAAAGGATCCAAATTAAAAACAAATTAATTATATGGAGGCAAATTTGAAGAAATTCAAATTTAAAAAATAAAAACACAAATTGTAAACACAAATTAATTCTATGCAAGGCAAATTAGAAGAAATTTAAATTGAAAACATATCAAAAACACAAATTACATAGATAGATTAATTCCATGGAAGGCAAATAGGAAGAAATTCAAATTGAAAACATATGAGAAACACAAATTTCAGAGAGCAGATAAAAAACCATATTTACACCAATAATAAAATAAATTTACACCAACATAATCAATGTAAAAATTACAATATACAACTGTAAGAGAGAGATATGAATTAAAATAACACATGAACAAGAAAAACATGTTGACACCGAGCATGGACACTAATATGCATTTTATTTGAAATCTAGACAATGAACAAAACGGACTTCTAACATAGAAGCAAAGAAGAAAGGAAGGACTAGATCAAATAAAAGATGAATATGATGGCCACAAATCCAGGTGACAAAAAAGAAAAAATTGCCCAGGCAACGTACATATTTACCGTTTCACTAGCGACTTGTTGAAATCAGCGTGTTGCAGCAGACGGATTTCTCGTAGCGGCTAACCAGAGAGTTTAGAGATTTGTTCACCCTTTTCGTCGTAGCGGGCTAACCGTATTACGAATTTCATACAAGTTGGGCCGAACACTATCATTTTTTGGCCCACCCGCCCGGAATGGGTAAAGCTGTAATTTGCCTTATCCGCCGTGCGCGCGCCCTAACCAAGGCCCTATATAATGCTGCAAAGGCATCGCTCTGTTCGTCCTGCGCGCCGCCGTCTTCTGCTTCGTATCCGTTCCAAGGAGATTCTCCTGGTTTTTGCTGTTTTTTCCTCTCCAAAATTCGATGTTACTGTATCTCGTCTCGTTTTCTTGTCGCATGTTTGCCCACATAGCTTGAAATCTTCTTTCGTTTCTTCGATTGGTTTCCTTCGAGATGTTCTTTGCTCGAGCACTCTTTTCGTTTTGAAAGATCCGAAGCCCGTGTCGCCGTTGTGCGGATCTTGGCTTTGGTTTTCGGAGAGATGCGAGATCATACCACTGGACCTCTGGACATGCGGCGTCTTTCTTCCTATAGATCCTCGCATTTTCTCGTAGGTCCAACAATTTGCTTCTCTTACAATTGTAAATCATGAGATTTGTTCTTGGTCGTTTGTCTTTATTTTTGTTTGTTTAGTTTTTTTGAAATGGATTTGCTGGAATTAGTCAGATGTACCACCTTGAATCCGTGATGACGAATCGATGGCTCGATGATGATTACTCTTGCTTTAACCACACCGAACCAAAGGCCGGAGGAAGGGTTTTTTCTTTCCCTTGGGCGTCGCGCTCCCCTCTCTTGGCGTTTCCTCATGAAATCTTGCTCTCCTGTTGAAGAATCCAGTTTCTGTTTTCTTCCGCGAGAGGGCGAGGTAGAAGGTTTCAGTAAGAATTGGGAGCGTTGCAAGGGGGAAAGCGGGAGGCCTCTTCCGATGGATCTTGGCTTGTGGAAAACCCTGGCCTTTCACTGAGAGCCTTTTGTCCTGGATTTGCAATTGATACCCTTCCTCCGCTTTTAAGTATTTTTCCTTAATTAATTTTCAATGTACTTTGCACATTTTATCCGGCTATAGGTCTATCTCCAAGGCAACAAGCAGGGCATAGACGTGCAACGAACAAATATAGATATTTCGTAATTCAAATCAACATAACAAAATTAGCAGATAAATTAAATGCAAATGTAATTCTTAATGATTTAAGATTAATACCACAAATCTATTACTTTTATCTGTAATTAAATGCACGTCTTGCTTTCTAGAGTATTTTTTTTAAAAATTTAACTAAAAATATATCAAATAATATCAGTATTTGTATATGCAAATAAATATATTATAATAGTTTATTTAATTTAATATAATTAATATTACATATAATAAATAGTATATTTTTGTTAAACTTTAAAAAGTTTGATTTGGAAAGTGAGATGTGTATTTATTTGTGCATTGAGAGGGATCATTTTTCTATTATCAAGCGATGTACTCTCTCCGTTCCAAATTATAAGTCGTTCCAGCATTTTCAAGTTTGACCAAAAATATAGAGAGAAATATAAAGATTTATGTTATAAAATAGGTACACTATGAAAATATAACTAACAAAGAATATAATAATACTTGGTTGGTACCAAAAATGTTATTATTTTGCTATATAAATTTGGGACGGAGGGAGTATCGGTTAGCTGTTTTCAGTTTTACTGAAAGTGATAAACGGAAGGATCGAACGATTTATTCGATTGGTTGGAGGAAAGTGTTGAATAGGGTCATATTCTCATGAAGGAGCAAGACGGCGTAACACTGTATCAGATGGATCTACACGGCGTCGCACTTGGCATAGGAGATCACAGTTTGATCAGTTTGCTAGGCTAAAGCCCATTTTGGGTAAAGTACGTGTTCGACCTAGGCCCAATTAAGAGGTTGATTGGGCTCTTAACCAGCCCTCAGACGTCGTGGTATGAACTTTGTTCTGACAACATAGAAGAATTAAAATCTCTCACCAAGTGTCCACCACCAATATTCAAGTGTGTTAGCATTTCATAAATATTTTATCAAAGAAGTTAGGTTAGCATAAGACTAGATCCTAACACATATACACAAATATTTTTTCCCTCTTGATAGTTGGTTATATATCTTAACACGGTCAAACACTTTTCTACTCAATTTAGACCACCAAAAGTAAAATATTATGTTTATACCTTTGTCTTGATCACTTTACTCATTGTCATTAATGATATTTACTCTATGCTTCATCTCTTTGTAAACATGCTCAAAATCACTTAAACACAAGACATTAGAAACTTTGTCATTAATTATCAAAACTTTAGTTTTTAGGGATCCGTGTCCCCTTTGGTCAAAGGTACATCAGCGGCTATGGTTGATGAGGCATGCTAGAATGCGGATCGAGGTCGACCTTCCGGCAGCATGAGTCGTTAGTGAGTTTTGATCCGGGATTGGCGGAGCTCGTGGTGTATCCCAGTTGATGTTCTTCCCGCGACGATCTCGTCTTGGTCTCTGTGCCGGGTGACTACTACTACTGCTTCCTCCAAAACTTTGATGCGATGGGGCTCCTCCAGATTGGGGCAACCACGGTGGCTTTATTGATGACGACGGCCGTCGATGCTTTGATGGTGGCGATCGATGGAGGCCTCTGGCGTTTTTGGGAAGCACAAGGTCCTTGGATCTCCTTGTAATTTCTGCTTTTTTGAGGGTCCTTTGTGCTAGATGGGGACAGATGTCTCGAGCGTATCTGTATTTGCATGTGTACTTGTATGTTTTTCTTATCCAGTAATACAAGTACGTTTTCAAAAAAAAAAACTTTGTACGGACAACAGTGCTTGGAGTGGCATGGGACCATTTCTTATGAAGGTCAGCTTTGCTAGTGCCTCTCAGCGACAGCGAGTGGAGTTGAGGAAAAAAAAAACAAAAAACTTTTTAAGATTTCTCGTCATATCAAATTTTGTGGTATATGTATGAAACACTAAATATATATAAAAATAAAAATTGATTATACAATTTTAAATCTAATTAATTTAAATAATAATTATTAAATAAAAACAAAATGCTACAGTACTTGAAATAAAAAAATCAGGACTAAAGAAGACCAACAAAATGGTTTGCACTCACCGTGATGTGCAACTGCCAACCACCAGCAATTACCCATTGTTAGATTGTTCTAGCCTTTTTCTCGGGCTGTCATGTCGCATCAGCATCACGTACATTTAAGGCCATCAGCCAAACTGTTTTGAGAGCCTTATTTAGATTTAAAAAGTTTTTAAATTTTGATACTATGATATTTTTATTTTTATTTGATAAGTATTTTTTAACTATAAAGTAATTAAGTTTAAAAGCTTTGTCTCGTGATTTACAAGTGAAGTATGTAATTAATTTTTATTTATATTTATATTTAATGTTTCTGACACAAGATTCGACGTGACGAAAAGTTTTTAGTTTTGAAATAAACTAAACAAGGCATGCCCGTGCGTAGCGAAGCAGGGTGTGATTGCCGGATGATGGTGCATCTTGTATTCTGTATAAGAGGATATAGGTTAAGTGAAGCTGTAATTTAGAATAAAAAGATGTGTCGTAAAATTGTATAAACGGGTCTAAAAGATGCTAAAATTGTACTGTATGAAACTGTGAAACTGTAATTCTATCTCTCCTGAATTTTTTTAAGTTCTCTGAAGGTGTTGCGAGGCCTGCTGTATGGCACTTTGACCTTTTCTTAGGCCTTATTTAATTACAAAATTTTTTTAAAATTTTTTAAGATTCTTTGTTACATTAAATCTTTATACGCATGCATAGAACATTAAATATTGATAAAAAAATAATAACTAATTGCATAATTTACTTGTAATTTATGGAATTAATCTTTTAAACCCAATTAATCTACGATTGGATAATAATTATGAAATACAAATGAAAATACTACGGTAATTAAATCCAAAATTTTTCTTACCTTAACAAGAGCGAAACTATGGGACCTCATCGTCACCATCGTCCAACGACGTGTCGGAGTATCTACCGGTCGCTCACGTCTTTCTATCGGCCAGAGTCTTAGTTGCTGTTACTACATTGATTAAGCCGGGACGTCATGACGCGTGATGATTCTGAGGGAAAAAAAAAACCGGGGCACAGAGAGCCGGATCGGATAACAACGAAGGCGCCTGGATGCGTAACGGAGAAACTCTTGATCCGATCATCGAACACTCAACAGATACTTATGTTCATAGCGACATGTAACCAGCTGTAATAACTATAAAGTGGCGATTTCTTCATGCATACTACACTTATGAAGAGAAATGGTCAAAGGCGATGCATGCCGGCCGGGAAATGAAAGAGACGGGATCATACACACAGCACGTACTGATGGACGCTATAAAGCTAGCATGTTGTACATGATTTGCTGCCTATGGGCTATGGCTCTATCGTGCCATAAAGCGTGAAAGAAACAGTGTTACTCGATCGACGGAGCTCACTGACTCGGCACCGGTTACTTATGACCACCTCAAACTATTTTATTTAATATTTTAATAGAAGAGAAAGAAAAACTAGTTCTTAATCAAGAGTTAAACTTATACATATATTTCAAAATCATGTGAAAGTATTATGTGAAACTATTCATATTACGAGCTACTCCCTCCATACCTAGAAAAGTTGACGTTTTGGACCCCTGTGTAGATTTTGCAAAGCTTGTCGTTTTGCACTGGCAGCTGCTGCCGCGGACGGAAATGCCCCTGCGCTCACGTCCTTTCAG
>Ga0182004_10000249_pt1 | contig 29200 bp, 26 predicted proteins | sample Sormic07211540_1_FD_120479 | JGI IMG/M metagenome (GOLD analysis project Ga0182004, IMG submission 120479) | Endophyte microbial communities from Sorghum bicolor roots, Mead, Nebraska, USA - 072115-40_1 MetaG | ecosystem: Host-associated > Plants > Roots > Unclassified | place: USA: Nebraska...
GGGGTTTGGAGATCTCTCGCTTGGCTCCCGAGATCCGCGCCGATCCGCCCGCCGCCGCATTCTCCACCGGCGTGGCGGTTGGGCGCGCCGCCGCCGCCGCACGATCTGTTTCGTTCCGGCGCGGAATCGGGGGACGACGCTGCCAGCGAGCGGGGCGGTCCCGGGTCCTCTGCTGGCCTCCACGCGCGCTCGGGGAGCAGAGCAATGTTTCGGAGTGACCGGCGGCGGCGGCGACGATGAGGTGCGTCGCGTGGTGGGCGGTCCTTATTCTCGCGGCCGCCGCGTTGGTCGGCGCTCGAGGGAACCGCACTCTGTCCGCGCTCGCGTCGGTGTCGGAGACGTGGTACGACGACCGGTTCGCGCTGGTTCCGGTTGAGTTGGGTGTCGGCGGTGCCGGTGACGGCGAGGGCGCGGTGAGGCTTCGCGGGGAGCTCCCGTGCCAGACGTACTCGGCGAACTCGAGGTCCTGCGAGGAACTGAACGGCTCCGGGTCGTTCAACACCACCTGCGTCATAAGCTCCAGCTCTTCGCTGGATGGTGATCTGTGCGTGTACGGCGACGGGAGCGTGGAGATTCGGCCCCACGTCAAGATCATCTGCCCCGTCAGGGGATGCTACATCACCGTCAATGTCTCGGGGAGCATCAGGATTGGCGAGCATGTCGAGGTGATTGCAGGGTCGGTAAGCCTGATGGCCACCAATGTGTCGTTGGATCGCCACTCCACCATCAACACCACTGCGCTCGCTGGTGAGCCTCCTCCCCAGACGAGTGGGACGCCGCACAGCCTGGAAGGGGCAGGTGGTGGACATGGTGGGAGGGGTGCGTCGTGTAAAGTTTCCAATGACACCAACTGGGGAGGCGATGTGTACGCGTGGTCCACGCTAGATTGGCCCTGGAGCTACGGCAGCATGGGCGGCGGCATGTCTGCTGATCAGTTTGGAGGGTATGGTGGAGGCCGCGTCATGCTTAGGACAACCAACTTTCTGAATGTTGATGGAGAGGTGCTTGCTGAAGGTGGTGTTGGCAGTCTCAAAGGTGGTGGCGGCTCTGGGGGAAGCATTATAATACAGGCTTTCAAGCTGTAAGATCCATGTCACCCAAACTCCTATCTGTTTTATTTACTATGAGTTACTGTGGCAATCTAAATTCTTTGGGGAGTTAGAAACCATGTTCTGTTTAGTATTGGGATACTCTGCTAACTGATTCTGTAGTCAGAACCAGTGTGAGAAAAGCCACTGCGATCGTTAGGCTTCTGACAATGCCACTCCAAACTTTTGGGACTACAATATATCACTCACCTTGATGTTTAGCTATCTATGGACCAAAGTGGCTTTGCTTTTCTTTTCTTGACCCATCTTTGATGTTCTCGCTAGTTATAAGTCTTCATTGTGGTCACCTTGGCTTGCTTTGTATTGTGCGTTATGTCCGTTGTCTTAGTTGGGTGTTCTTCCAGCTTGGTAGTACAAGGGCGAGACTCTTTGCAATTAACTATGAAGAAAAGTTTAGTTTCTAGCTTCTGATCAGAAAAGGAAGATGGACCCTACACAGTGATGAGCTTGTTCTTTGCTTCATTGCGGAAGCCATACATTGAGATAGTTCTCTCTCCCTGTCATTGATCAGGACATGATCTCGTCAGGGCATCGTGCCAAGAGGTTGAGTTGGACCCAGGTTGCTTTGATCACATAGTGCCTTGGTGAGGAATACAAAATCACGAGACCAGCAGTTAATTGATGACATGAAACATTGCGGCCATAAAAAAAAGCAGAGATATACCTGCCACAGGAGCAATTTGCAACATGCTATAGATAGCCATGATTGATTTACACCCCCAAGCACAGAATGCTCTCCGTGATTACTGAGGAAATGAAGTTGCAGTGGTGATGACCTGCATTCTTTGCTGTGTGCATCTGTAGCATTGTTCTAAACATGCCATTGAATCAAATGGGACCACCTCAGATTATGGGCATGCTTTTGAGTCCTAAGGGAACTGTGCACTTGAAGGTCTGTCAAGGGAGTTAGGGGAAAAAGGTAATGGTCTTTTTGTCCAATGTCACAAAATGCGGTGGTGGCATGGTGTTTTTGTTTTTTCTAAAGCCAGCCTCAAGCGTTTGTAATGGCAGTTTTCAGAGGCTTACGGCTTACCATTGCAGTGGCATTTCTCAAAGTGGTTGATGATTGCAGTGGCATTTCCTAATAAAGTATTTCTAATATTCAAATCATTATATGATTTCCCTGTCATTTTCTCTGTGGGGATTGGCTAGCGTAAAATTTTATTTATAATAGGTAAGTAAATTTGCATCTATTGTTCCTAACAATGCTGATATTAGCTGGGAAAACCCTTAAATGCTGTTTCTTGGTTGTTCCTGCTTGCCATGGAATCAAGGGGGGAAGTAATACATACCTTAGGAACTCATACCATACTAGTCAGGCTTATCTAAATGGTTAAATTGCCATGCATAATCTAGTTGAGTGTTCTCACTTAGAAATTTATAGAATTATATGAACAACCATGCCTCTGCAGAATTTGGTTGGAACTTCACATTCTTTAGAAACACTATATCCGTCAGGAAAAAGAAGGAAGTGTAAAAGAGAATTTATGTGACTTGTAGAGTTGGTTTAACTACAGCCCTGGTCAACCCAGCAACTATTAGTTCATTATTGTATGGACAAGCTTGTCCCTATCAAGGACACTGCCAATGAAGTGGAAAAAGAAATAGAAATTCTGTGACTTGTGGACCTTTTTCCCCTGGAAGGACACTGAAACAATCCCCATACCCTATGCTACACCTTTTTGTTGTGACTTAATCTAACTTTTATTATGGCATGCCATTCTTAGATATGGAAATGGCACAATAAGTGCTGCTGGTGGTAATGGATGGGGTGGTGGCGGCGGTGGGAGGATATCTCTGGAGTGTTACAGCATTCAACAAGATTTGGAAATAACAGTTCATGGTTAGTATTTTTCTGACCTTAATTTTTATGCAAAGTGTTGTATCCACTGTCCAAAACAGTAACCGTCATTAGTTAATGACTACAAGGGCTGTTTAGGGTGATTTATCGATTGGTAGTATCATTAGTTATAAATTTACTATAGGAACTGAGAGTGTGGCATGGTGGTATGCTTTTCGCAGAAATGCTCCGCCAATGCAACTGATAAATTAATTAAAATAAATAGAAAGACTGTTTGCTTATGTTTAGTTAGTGGTCACGGTATGCAAAATTGTGCATTTTTGGAGTCTGTTTTTTGGGTTGTGGCTTTTGGTAAAAAACTGGCTTTCTTGGTTGCTAGTAAAAGCCTGCTTTTGAAAAGTTGTCTCTGTGGATAAGCTTTTGGATGAATGAAATATATAAATACAATGGCCCTTGGAATAGCATTCCCAGAAGCCAGCAAAGCCTCTCCAGATCAGCTTCTGACCTTTAGTAGAAACCAAAGTTCAAAAAGATGATGCCTTAGGCGCGACTAGTCGCTAATTGATGGGTTCCTGCCTGGCCTATGGGGGTAGGCGGACATCCAGGCGCAATGCAGTGATTCAGCGGGCTAGGCAACGCGGAGGCGCGAACGCACGGAAAATTGTCGCAGCAGGAGGTCGCTGGTGGGGAAGGAGGAGCTGCGAGCGGTGGCGGGCGAGAGAGAGAGAGAGAGAGAGAGAGAGGGAGAGAGAGAGGGAGAGGGAGAGAGAGAGGGAGAGAGAGAGGGAGAGAGGGGGAGGGGAGGGAGAGGGAGAGAGAGAGAGGGAGGGAGGGAGAGGTGGTGGCGGCTGATGTGGGATGCGGGAGACTGAGATGCGGCGTATTGCAGGAGACGAGTAGATGGATAAGGTTGGAGTTCTGGAGTGGGATAAGGATGGAATAGTGGGCTGGACTGTTGCCTCTTGGGCCTTTCTATCTCTCTAAGCCAGCCTTTCTATCTATCTAAGCCCACTATTCAGCTGTTTATTTTTTGTTTTAGAATATAAATGTATGTATATTAGTATATATACAAAACGCCTTGGAACGCCTAGGTTGGCCTAGGCGCTAGGCTAAGGGTCAGCGCCTAGAAAGCCGGCTGCCTGTTGGTTTCAGCTTCGTCTTTTCGCCTCCAAAAGTCAACTACAGGCTGAAACAAACAGGCCCTTATTTATGATGATGAACTTAATGCTGATCTAGCTTGGGACTGTTTTTACATATGAATAACTGCCTTGATCTTGTGCACAAGTATCATTCTAACATACATGAGCGTAAGACGTAAACATCTACTGTATAATATTATTGTTATATGTACTCTATAAGCTTAGAGGATTTTTTTTAATTATTGACATACTTCTTTTGCAAGTACAAATCATTAAGATGAAAGTTTTGAATGATGCAATTTCTAAAACCCTTATTTTTGTTCAGCTAAAGCATTAGTTTCCTGTTGCTTTTCTTATGTTGTTGCCAACATATAGCAACAAATCAAAGTCTTTTTGGTTTTTGCTACTGAGCTAAAATTCATCATGATTATGTATTTCTGTGGAAGTGGTACCCTAAATTCACTGCTTTCTTTGGATTGCAATTTGCACGAGATTGGGTCCAATTCCTTCATACAGGGACTGAAGTTAGTTCATTTTCTTCCGAATCCCAAAAGATTTGAGCATCTCCAGCAGTCCTCCAATACCACCCCTCATCCCCATAAAACTGTCATATTGGGGAAGATGGAGCTTTTTTCTTGCTCCAGCAGTCTCCCAATAGCCTCCCCTATTTTTGGTGGTCACCAAAAAACTCCTCTTCTCCCCTCAAATAAAGGGGGAGTAGGATCTCCCCCAATAAGGTGGATCGCATGATAACTGCCTCTTCTTCCTCCTTCGTGCTGTGAACAATGGCTGCCGCTGGGGTGGTTGGCCCTTTCCCGCGCTCGTTGAGGCTGGTGGCTTCCTCCACGGCCTCATCCTGTTGCTCCTCCATCCCACCATCCAGCATTGGTGGCAGCGACCTTGCCATGGTCTTGTTCTGCGACCCGCATGTGTGGACGGGATCTGGAGGTTCAGCCCAGAGCCCCGCCTTCTGCGACCTGCGCGCTCATGGGAGAGAAGAAGTGGCGGCAACGGGAAAAAAATGAAGTGGCGACCAGAAAGAGAGACGACCGTGTGGGAGAAGAGAAGTGAGAAAAAAAAGAAAATATAAACTTCTCACTGACAAGTAGGGCCTGTTTAGTTCCAAAAATTTTCTTTTTGTCCCATCACATCGAATCTTTGGACGCATGCATGAAACATTAAATATAGATAAAAAATAACTAATTGCACAGTTTGCATGTAATTTGTGAGACGAATCTTTTAAGCCTAATTAGTCCATGATTGGACACTAATTGCCAAACAAAACGAAAATGCTACAGTAGCCAAATTCAAAAAATTTCGCGAACTAAACAAGGCCTAGGACTCATTTATATTGGGGATGAGTTATTGGTGATTTGCAAAAGCATCTCCCCAATAATCTAAAAAGTGGTATTGGGTCATCCCTGTTAACATTTTATTAGGGGGGGGGGGTATTGGAGAGCTGCTGGAGATGCTGTTATCTGCTCAAATACAAATAAACACTAAGATCTCTCTTTTATGACTTCCACCATCCATTCTCTGTGTTTGATAAATGTGCTTTTTGCAATGTAATTCCTCACTCTTTTCTTGTCCTCTAATGATCATTCTGTGAAACACATCAGGTGGCCAGAGTTTCGGGTGTGCTCAGAATGCTGGTGCAGCAGGTACAATATATGATAGTTCATTGCAGACTCTAAAAGTCAGCAATGGGAATTTCACCACACACACGGAAACTCCATTGCTTGGTTTCCCAATGACTAGACTTTGGTCCAATGTGCTTGTTGAGTGCTATGCAAAAGTGCTGGTTCCCTTGTTGTGGTCCAGAGTACAGGTTTGTTACAAGAGCCTCATTAACACCATATTGATGATTTCCCATTATGCCTATGTATCTGTAGATCTCTGTGGTCCTTTGTTGCAATACACTGTATCCATTTTTTCTTAAATATTAAGTGGTTCTGCTGTAAGTCATGCAGCTATCTTCGGATTCTAAACTTGACACCTCAAATTTGATGAGTTCTTTCCAACAAGCTAATTAGCTTATAAAGTTGTGCTAGATTGGGTGTGGAAAAAAAAATTGGATACTGATTAAATTCTCATAATCTTTCTTGTCCACCATGACACATCTGCTCTAGGTTTTCTGTTACATGGTTCAACGAACAATTATGCACTTAAATATATAGAATAGTTTTACTATATTGTTTCCAGGTCTGACCATGCAATAGATATCAGACATCATCATAGTTGTTTAATTTCTATTCTGAAATCTTATTTAATTCCTGATTTCAGTTACTTATTTCTACCATTTTCTCTGTCGCATGCTAGCATTTCCATCCCTATTTTCTCATTGTCAGGTGACAGGTCAAATTAGATTACTAACCAAGGGTAGTATCTGCTTTGGGTTATCAGAAAATCCAATATCAGAATTTGAGCTGGTTGCTGAAGAACTTTTAATGAGTGACTCTGTTATAAAGGTGCAGCTCATTTCCTTCAGATTTTCTTTTGTTGATGGTTCTCGTAAGTAAATATGTAATTAATCCAATATCAGAATTTGAGCTGGTTGCTGAAGAACTTTTAATGAGTGACTGTTATGAAGGTGCAGCTCATTGCCTTCAGATTTTTCTTTTATTGATGGTTCTCATAAGTAAATAAGTAATTTTCATATGCATACATCATGGCATGTGACGGCAGGAAGTAATTTTCCAAATATGGACTTGGAGGCATAGTAATATATATGTAAGCTGTATTTATCAAATATGGACTTGAGACATGACAACATGCATGTAAAATGTATTTTCTTCATATTACATCATGGCATCATATATCATACGCTGCATTTGACTTGTCATGCTTGTTTGACAGCTGTCCCTTTCTCTATATGTTGCATGCTAGCGATGTAAAGTTGTCCAATCTTAAGTCACTACTCATTGAAATATATGTGTCATTGATGCTTTGATATGTGCTGTATTTGGCGTCCTCAGTGTACTATATGATTGCTTCATATATGGAATTATGGATGAAAATAGTACAGATAATTGTTGAATCCAATCCAATCTGCATCTGATTTATAAGGTTACAGAGTGTGATTTTGATATTCATGAGGTTATGGATAATCTGATATCGGACTTGGTGCACATGCGGAATAGGATACGGTTTTGCTATTATCTATCATGCGTCATATATGGATTATCTGAACTTCTTAGGCAGATTATCCGATGTTACAAATAGCACTATCTGATTTCACTGTACTTATTCGCTTTTTTCTTGTTTATCTGCACTATTTTGAAAAATAACTCATGTACTACAATATAAAATATGCATATGTTAATGGCATAGCAGTTAGACATAGTTTATTATGAATCTTATTCCTTCCGCATATGTCTATGATTTTTTAAACCAGCGGCTCTCTATACATGCACGTATTATTAGATTATGTTATCCTGTCTCCAATCAATTTCTGCAACTCGAACATATGAACAAATCTCTATTTGGATCTGCATCTGTGCACTATCCGCTCTGAATAGGACAGACATTATATGAACTGATCAATTCCTTTTTGATGTTGTCGTATAGGCCAGAAACAAATTTGTGTGTGGGTGTTTGTGTGCATTGTTCTTTCCTTATTCCTGATTTCTCCTCTTATGGAAGGTCTATGGAGCTTTCAGAATGTATGTTAAAGTGCTCTTGATGTGGGATTCAAATATTCAGATTGATGGTGGGGCTAAGGATGTTGTTCTTGCATCTATGCTTGAGGCAAGAAACCTTGTAGTCCTCAGGGTATGTTGTTTTAAACCTGTATTGCCAAAATCTTTATTAGCATTATTGTTCATTTTTTTATATCATTGTAACAGCACGGGTCAGTGATATCTTCCAATGCTGATTTAATGGTCTATGGACAAGGACTTCTTAACTTGAGTGGCCCTGGTGATGGAATCAAAGCTAAGAGACTGTTTCTATCTCTATTTTACAACGTTGAGGTAAGACTATAATATGTCTACTTTGTTATTGTAGTGCCATGTTACTATGGTGAGTGATTTGTCTTAGTAAATTATTGGAACTATATTGAACACCGATGTTATTGATAGATGAAATATCTAATAATTTGTTCATAATGTATTTGCATAATAATAATTTGTAGTTGGGTGCAACCTCAATCTTGTCTTTTTTTTCGATAAATTGCTTAGGCCTGTTACTGTAATGCAAGGTTGTGCTTGTTTTTCAATGCCTGGCTTCTTGAGGAAGTGGAAACTTTAGAAAACCTTTGAGCTTATATTTGCTGAAAAACCTTAAGCTAGGAAATATAACCACATTGGCCTGAAAGTTCAATGCTGGTTTTATAGTACCGATGCATGACATAAATGAAAGATTCAGTGAATAACTATGGAAAACATATTGTCAAGGATTGGTCTTTGTGCAGAAATAGTCTAGTAACTGATTGGAGGCTAGAAGCTGTTTCTTGTTGGTTGTGGTTGATATTGTTTATCTGCATGTAGCTGGTAAGTCAGTTACCTTTTTGCCCTGGTGCCAAACAAAGTTTGAGCTTAGGTCATACGCAGAGGGAACTAGTCACAGCGGTATTGGGAATGGAATTGCTGTTTACGTGATTTGTTTGGTTTATCCTGTAACAGCCGGTCGAGCCGATGGGGAGAGAAATATCTGGGCTGGAACTCATAACGCTCGATCATGGGCCGGGTTGACCTTAAATAGTATGGGAGCAGATCCCACCATGAACTGATTACAGCCAGGTCCAACCAAATGTGAACTAACAGTGTTGAATGCACTGTGAACTGTTTACACCGCAAAAAGGAGTAAGCAAACACCACTATAATACAGATGAGTGTTACCACCCACAGAAGCTTATTAAAAGAAAGGAAAAAACCTTGACCTGTGGGGAAAATCCACCCCCGTGGCATTGCATTAAGAGGAGACTTCTCTCATGTAGGCTGAGAAACACCCGAATGCTGGCTGCCCTGGATGTCTCACCAAGCGCCCAGGACACATGCCTGCGGTCATGTGCATCTCGTGGAAAGCGACTTAGGTGGTTAGGTTGTTCTTTAACCCACGCCTGTTTAAATTCACTCCCATGGGGAGTTGAACCTTAGGACCTGAGGTGCTGCTAAGGTTGCTGCATACCGCTAGACCACAGACCCGTTCGCTAGAAGCTTTTGTATCATGCAATATAGTTGTCTTATATGGGTGGCATTCTACACCGTTTAATCGTTTATACATAGTAACTTTCTTAATTGTGCTGTATGTAAATACCATGCCAGATTTTAAGATGAAATCTTTGGTCTATTGTGGCTTCATATTCTGCAATTTTATGTGCTTAATCAGCATCAATAGAGCAGTGATTGTTTTATTGAAGTAGTGTTACTAGTTTACTACAATATTTTTCCTCCACTTGTTTCAATTGGTATCAACTAGACCTTATTTACTTTTAACCTCTATGGCTCTATCACTACTACTACCACTGGCGAAAATTTATGTGGTGTGATTCCCCTAAAACAATAAATTACCAGGCATACATGTATGACAAGATTGAAGATTCAAACTTATAGCTTTGATAAACAATTAGACTAACCCCACTACATTGGGTTTAGTGGTTCAAAAGCGATGCCATTAGAATTTTGTTCTAATTTAAACTCCTATGGCTATGACTTTTGTAACTAGCAACATAACTATTATTGAGATTGTCTTGATTTTGTAGCAAGAAATGTTTGAAGAGTTTGTCGTTCAAAAATGTCTTGTATTGATGTATGGAGAGAACATTAAATATGTGACTTTTGTGAATTATCGATTGGTCATTCATATGTACGCTATCATGCTACAATTTGATGTCTTGACTAAGGATTAATGATTCCCAACAGATATGGAGGTGCTTCTGATGGGATAGTTATGTTTTTTATTTTTCTGTAACATCAATGTCATATTCATTTCCGACAGTATCATATTCAATTTGGTTTTTGAGAAGAGAAATGAAATGGAAACAATTTTAATCCCTAACCATTTGGGTACACTGGGTGACAACTTCCTTACAGACAAAAATTAAATTTGCTTTTCATGGCCATTCTGCGATGTGCTATTGTAGATTTATAATCAGTTTCCTTTTGGTGGCCTATTATCCAGCCATTTCATGTTTTGTCATGTCAAAATTGCATGCAATAGTTTTTTTTTCTCGGGACTCAACCTTTACTATGGGTATGTGAGCAGGTTGGCCCTGGTTCCGTTGTTCAGGCTCCACTTGATGAGGCTGTTTCAAGCAGCTTGTAAGTTCTTTTATGTCACTGTGAATTAAGAATATTTAATTCCTTCTAAACAATGTATTTTGATTGAGATTTGTGTTAACCAGGGATGCACTTTCACGCTGTGAAAGTAAAACATGTCCTAGTGAGCTTATTACCCCACCTGATGATTGCCATGTAAATCGCTCCTTGTCATTTACACTGCAAGTAAGGATGATTTATTCTGACATTCTTCTCTTCTGAAAGATGCAATAATGTTCACAGCTTTGCATGTTTTTTCCCATATAATGACCAAATTTACTGTGATGCTACCAATTGCCACCTTTGCTCAACACTTAGCTTTTGGGTGAAATGCTGGGTTCATAAAACCCAAGAGGTCCTAACTTTGAACCTAGAGTGCAGGCTTCATGGAGCCTTTATGTGAGGGGGAGTTTTGGAATGTATTGGGTATCAAGATTCCTCAATAACATAAGCTCTCTGGTGAACTGCATGGCTTATGTCTTCATGAAATACAATTTTTAAGACTAGAGAATCTGAATCTGATAACCTCATTCGTGTTTGTCAGTTCATGATACACCACCTTACCAAGTTTTATTGTTTGTGGTATATATCTTTGCTTTAGGAACCCTGAACGTGGTTCAATTCACTTCTCTAACAATTCTAGAATATATGTCTGTAAATTTTGGGCTTTATTAACCTGATTTCTGTATAGGTTGACCTCAAACAACATTTCCAATACAAAAATGAAAAAAAAACAATAGTTTAACACCAAATGTAGCACAGCAGAGGCAAAAAGAAAACATTTCTTGTATCACAACCTGGACAGAATGTGAAAGTAACAGCTAGACACTCCAATCTATCCATCTTGTAATCATATAGTTAATATAATGTTGCCCAGGAAACCAAAAAATGGATTTCAGATTCAGATTGGTAATGTCAGAGGGCAGCTTGGCCCTAGGCCGCTTGTTGGAATTGAAATGCAATAGCTTAGTCTTTACAATACCCTGACCTTGCTTTTATAGGCAAAGAGCCTCTACTTCTCTACCTGCCCCAGCTTATCTCTAACCACTAAAGTCGATACTGGGCATATTCCTAATGCTAGGCTTTAGCAGCTGAAAATAACATGACAGTGCACAGTAAGATACGAGAGCACTGGGCTTAACTCTCAAATCAATATGTGGGAAATTTAGGGAAGTGAATGAAGAAAGATAGACAAAAGTAGAAGAATCTGGTAGGTGGACAAAATTGTCTCATATAGCCATCCTATACTCCCTCTGTCCCTAAATGTGTGTTGCCACGGTTTGCATGCTGATAAGTTTAACTTGATTTATAGAAAATACGTGCAACATTTGTGTGTTCAAATAAATTTGTTAAAAAACTAGATTCAAATATCTATCCAATGATACAAATTATGTGCCATAAATATTAATATTTTTTAATATATATTTAGTCAAAGTTGTTTCTTGGGAAGTGAAAATGACAAACATTTAGGGACGGATGACGGTGGGAGTATTTCTTAAGAGAGGGGAGAGCCTTGTGATTCGTGAACTGTTCCCTTACATCTCACACTTGCACAGCACCCTGAAACAATACACTGACACTAAATCTATTTGGGTGACGAGGCACGAGGGCCACAGCTGAATCCCATGCCTGGGATAGGGCGGGCCAAATTCTGAGGGTGGGCCCAATCTGGGGGTATCTCATCAACTCAAGGCACTCGTCGGTGTGTAGGAGCAGCCAGCTGATCCGCTAATCGGGATCCTCATCCTGCATACTGTGAACAGCTGATCCCCAGAAGTACAGGAACAGTATCAACACTGCAGCAGAGCAGGCTACAGTGCAGCCGTGCAGGTGGTGCTGTACTGCTGTGCACTATTAAGGCACTGTTTTACCTAACCGGTATGGTCTGCACTATATTCGTACTGGCCACCAGGGTACAATCAATGCGGGACAATACTACTGCATACAGTGGACACCGCATAGGAATTCCGGTTACCTCAATAGGAAACCAATCGGTCGGGTGTGATCGTAAATAGATAGGCAATAGTATGGTTGACTGTTAGACTGTCATGGGGCCACCATATAATGTGATCGTAAATAGATAGGCAATAGTTGGTCAAGCTCTAGTTGGATGAACAACAGCTGGTCCCTATCTGTTGCTATGCATCGGGATGAAAATACTGCATTCTATGAAGCTTAACTTGATTTTTGAAAATTATTTCTTCCCCTGCTGATGCAAAAGCGATACTAAGTTCACCTTTTATCATAATCATGTGTATGTGAAATGTGTCAAGATACTTTGCTGTTGTATTCTAACCATTGTTCTAAGTTTTTTTTTCACATTTTGCAGATTTGTCGTGTTGAAGACATAACTGTCAGTGGCATAGTTAGGGGAAGTATAATTCATATTCATAGAGCAAGGACTGTAACTATTGCAAAGGACGGCACAATTAGTGCCTCAGAGTTAGGTGATTCTATGTTTTGGTGTAATAGTTAATATTTAATCAAGGTGCTGGAATATGCTATCTTAGTGACATGACTATTTAACCCTGTAATTTGGATTATTTGATAGGTTGCAAGGAAGGCATTGGAAAAGGAAAATTTCTCAAGTATGGAGCTGGTGGTGGTGCTGGGCATGGAGGCCGAGGTGGCACAGGGATTTACAATGGAATGAGAAGTGAAGGAGGCCTAGAATATGGCAATGCTGATCTTCCATGTGAACTAGGGAGTGGTAGTGGTGGTTCTGCTTTGTCAGCAGATAACACTGCCGGTGGGGGATTAATTGGTTGGTTCCCTCTTATCCCATAAAACTATGTTCTAGAGTCTTGTATATCACATTTGGCTCCCTTTGTTTTTTGTTTTTCATTTTTTTCCCTCTCATGATGCCTGCTACCATCATCTGAGTTTCCTTTCCAGTGCAGTATCTTAGCCTTTACTTGGTGCTTGACACGCATCATGCACCACACTAAGCTAATATTCTTTTCTTTATTTACCTTTTCCTTTCTGCTCTAATTGCTGATCATTTTCACTTCCAGTCATTGGATCCATGAAATGGCCACTTTCAAGGTTGCTAGTGTATGGCTCGCTGAACTCTGACGGGGAAAGCCGTAGAGGCACATCGGAAAATTCAAATGGTACTTTTAAAGGTGGAGTTGGTGGTGGTTCTGGAGGGTCAATTCTTTTATTTCTTCAATGGCTTCTGCTAGAGAAAAACTCATCATTATCGGCATCTGGTGGCAATGGAGGTGTATACGGTGGTGGTGGAGGTGGTGGTGGTAGAATACATTTTCATTGGTCGAATATTGCTACTGGAGATGAATATGTTCAGATTGCTTCTATCAATGGTACAATAGCATCAAGGTACGTTATTCGTGTCTAATGGTGGTTGCTTGTTTGTCATGGCACTTTACATGGTTGCATGATTCTGTAGCTTGTGGGATTGGCTAGTTTACTAGTGTTACATGGTGTGATCTTTTCTTAAGTTGTGCGCTTATGTGCATTGGATTTCTTTGTATAACATGGACCTGCAGAAAGGGCCCATGTAGCACTTGACAGCTTTCCATCTTTTACTACTTCTGGATAGTACCGGGAAAAAAAATCCACGCACAGTCCCATTTCTGCAAAACTGCTATGTATAATGAGGGCTGTAGTTCTGTTGCAATTCCAGTTTACAGTTTCAGTACTTCGCTATCTGATGGTAGTTTATGTAATCACTGCCATTTTTTCTTTTTCGAAATTCCTTGGTTACTTTTACTGTCAATCTTTCCCACGTTGTAAATTACAATGCCATGCATTCAATAAAACTTTTCATCCTTTTAGTACTAATATATAAAGTAGTGAGGTATATGTTAATCACACCCAAGTCCCAACACATTATTGGAAAATTATAATGATATTACCTTTTGCTTGTTTGATCGGTGATGTTTATGACAAAATAAAAAAATATTCTCTCTCTATGCTTGGTACAAGATAAATTCCAGGCACCTTGTGGCAACAAATTCCAAGATGTATGTATTCTTTACCAGTGTAACTTTTGCGGTCTTTGTGCTTTGTGACAGAAGTCTTATGTTTCGATTATTGCTGGTATTCCAAGGGTTAGCCAAGTATGCCTTTTTTCAGGAACTTGTGCACTACCTTGAGTTGAAGTGTTAGCTAACTAATACATGTTTCTGACACTTCATATTGCATTTTCTTTTTGTAGTGGTGGATCTGGTAAGAATGACGGACATTTTGGAGAAGATGGAACAGTAACAGGAAAGAAATGCCCCATGGGCCTATATGGAACATTCTGCACTGTATGGACACTAACACTTAATTTGACATATGTTGTTGTTTCAGTAACAAGACCATAGGACAAAGATACTTTTAAGTGCATATATTCAGTTGCCTGTTTCTTTCATTGAAGTTGTGTAATGTATGTCATGTGGAACAGTTGTGGGAGTTTCTGAACTTCTAAGGCCTGTGGTTGGATGGGTCGGTTGAAATTTGGTTAGTTAGAACCAGGTTTATAAATAAATACAGGAAGGGCATATAGTAAATATCGAGAACGCAATTTGGATAACATTCCTGATCTTCAATTGTTCCAAAAAGTGCTACTAGGTGATAGGCAGTTGGTCAGGCTAAGAATAGAGCTAGTGTTGCCTAGGCATCGCTTAGGTGATTATATTTTTTCCTGATGGGTTGGAGTTCCTTGTTCAATAGAAGGGGATATGGCATATTAAGAGAAAGAATTTGACATTATTACACATGTGTTCCATGGCTCTAGCTCATTTTCCCCTGTCTCCATTTTTCCCATTTTTATTCATAGATCAAGTCCTAAACCACTTCTAAGCCGAAAAATACCTATGTGCTGGCAAGGTGATGCTGCTCCACCTAGCACATATTTTTGAAAAAGGGCTGATCATATTCCATTTCAGGAATGCCCAGTTGGTACATATAAAAATGTTGTTGGGTCCAATTCATCTCTGTGCAGCCCTTGTTCTGTGGATAATCTTCCAAACCGTGCTGAATTTATATATGTAAGAGGTATATTTTTAACTTGCTTGGTGATTTATAATTTATCATTGATGTTTCCTTCAATATCCTTAATGTTGAATGCTAGAAACCAGCATTAATTTTGGCTTTTGCTAGGTGGTGTTACCGAGCCGCCATGCCCGTATAGGTGCATATCTGATAAGTACAAGATGCCAAACTGTTACACACCACTTGAGGAACTTATGTATACTTTTGGTGGTCCTTGGTCTTTTTCAATTATCCTTTGTTTAACAATTATTCTTTTGGCACTTGTCTTAAGTGCTCTAAGAATTAAGATTGGTGAGAGTGATATCACATACCGGGCAACAAATGCAATCCACAATGATGGCTGTTCTTCTTTCCCCTTTTTGCTTTCTTTGGCTGAGGTATATTTTTTATTTCATTCATCATATTTAATTTATTAAAAACTACTGCAGGATAACTGGATCTGGTGCATTGAGCAAATTACTCCATAGACATTTCTATATATTCTTTATTTTAAGAATAGCTATTTATTGGAAACCACATGATCCTGTGACTACCACTCATATTTGTAAAATTCATGAGACCTTCTAACTCTAAAGTTGATCCTTGTTGGACAGAATGAAATGAATTTGTCAAGAAATATAACTTTGAGGGTGCTTGGTTTCCAGGCAGCCTCTTGCCTCACCTCGCTCAATAAGAATGTCGTTTGGTAAGGATAGAAACCCTTTCTTTGCCAAGCAAGCTCGTTCACCTTGGCAAAGATATCCTTGCCCACCTAGGAAAGCTGATTGGTCTCTCCTGCTTGGGCAAGATTTGCCCATCCGCTTGTGTGAACTCCCAGCCAACAGCTAAGTGCCTCAAAATCGAGCTTGGATCAACCTGGTTGCAGCCAAATCGGGTTCCTCGTCCCACATCGAGCTCCACTATCCTCAGATTTAGCATCTGACCCAAGAATCAAGCGAATGCTCCTCCGAATCTGTGTGGGTCTTCCAAAATCAAGTCTGAATGAATTTCTTCTGTTGTGCATCACGACAGCAGCCATCCGTCCATAGACTTATCAATTTCTTCTTCTGTAGTTCCTAGCTTGCTTGTTGGATGGATCTGATTGTTTCTCTATCATCTATGTGAATGGATTTCTTTTCTTTTTTAGTTTGGCCTGCCAACAGATCCAGTGTCAAGAAATGGAGAGAACAGAGAAGAGGATGGCATGGCCACTAGATAAGAGAACTAAACTACTTCCTCTTTCTTTTTTGAGCGAGAATACATCAGGGGAAGCCCCCACTGTAAGAATTTTTTTATTAAATGAAAAGAGGAAAAAAGAACAAGCCTGTACAACTAAACAACAGACACCAAAACCGAAAGAAGCAACAGGTCTACGGATGACGGAAGAAGAAGAAACTAAGCTAGGGAGTCTATACAAAGAGAGAAAGCCGGTCGTTTAGCATCACTGAATCTCAAAGCTTGCAGTTTAGCTTCCTCCATGAATAGCCTCTTCCAGGAGCTAAAGGATGGACGTCCTCTTTATTGCTATGCCTATTTTTCCTGGGTGAGGCAAGGCAGCTGAGGCTAGGCAAGCCTGGCAAAAGATCTAAGCAGGCCCTTTATGTGTACCTCGATATGCAATCATGGAGAGTGTCAATAAATATAATGAAAATGTGTCTGAAAAAGTAAAAAATTCCTGAATGACTACTAAAAACCAAACATAATTTCAAGTGTACCTAGAAAGAAGAGGCGTTTATAGCCTTTTTCTTTTTATGAACTCTTGATGTTGTGTTTGTACTGATAAATGGTGTGCTCTTCCTTTGTAGGTACCTGGGGCTAGCAGGGCAGAAGAAACTCAGAGCCATGTCCACAGAATGTACTTCATGGGGCCCAATACTTTCCGAGAGCCCTGGCATCTCCCCTACTCGCCTCCTGATGCAATAATTGGAATTGTGTATGATTTTCCATCTTAGAAATATAGAGTAGCTAAGTGCCATTGGACATTCGTATTACTGTTATTCATTTGAATTTGATTCACAAAAAGTTAATTTGCAGTAAATATTCATTTGAATGTGATTCACAAAAAGTTAATTTGCAGTAAAAGGATTATATCAATTTTGAATTCATTTACTTGTTGCTAATGTTTAGAAAGAGATTGCCCATTTGCACAAAGCTCGATCGGACTAGTTCCTGTTTTTTAGGTAGCTTTGAATGTTCTTTTAGAGCCATCCTTTGTGTAGGATGTTTTTCCCCTTGGGTGAGTTCTGTCCTACCATCATTCCAGCATAGTTTGTTATATTGTTCAACAGGATTGATCTATTCTAACTTGAGGAAATGAATTATTTTCTTAAGTACAGAATGGCTTCCGATAAGTCCAGAAACATCTGAGCCTTTTTTTTCACTTTCAGTTATGAAGATGCTTTCAACCGTTTTATTGATGAGATCAATTTGGTGGCTGCATATGAGTGGTGGGAAGGATCAATACATAGTATACTTTCTGTTCTTGCATATCCTTGTGCCTGGTCTTGGAAGCAATGGCGCAGAAGAAAAAAAATCCATCGTCTTCAAGAGTATGTTAAATCTGAATATGATCATTCATGTCTCCGCTCCTGCAGGTCACGGGCTCTATATAAAGGCTTGAAGGTCAGTAGTCATGGTACATAACATTTATGTGCTATCATCTAGAAAAGAAAATGTCATTTGATATAAGAATCAGCAGCATCGCTCCTTATATCCTGAAAAATCAAAAGAGTAGCAGCTGTATGATGGAGTGCAGGTGCATGTAGCATGAAGGTATGCATGCAGCAGTCCTGCCACGGCAGAATCCAGATATATATGGAGTCCTTAGCCAATTGAAGAGTTGCTAGCTTATTGACAAGTTAGTTAGTGTTAGAGTAAATAGGAATAGTACCATATTGTGTACCCACATAAGGTGTTAGTCCTATGTACCCTATATAATCAGCCCATGAGGCCCAATGCAATATATCAGATATTCCATCAATTATATTCTCCTTCATGGTATCATTCGCCTAGGTTTAGATTCTAATCCTAGCCGCCGCCACTTCCGCACTGGCGCCCCCGGGGAGAGGTCGATCTCCGCCGGGGGCAGCGCCCCTCTTTAGGCGCCCGATCCTCTTGATCCGGCTGCCATCATCGTCGTCGCACAGCAGATCCGGATCTCCCCTACGTCATTGTCAGGTTGCCGCCGCCTCGCCCTTGGGCTCGCCGCCGGCTGTCGCCATCAACACCTGATCTTCATCGCATGGAGGCAGATGGATCTCATCCTGTCCCGTGCTGCCGTGGTGGCAGCCAGGGCCGGCCACACGCCTCGACCCTACGCTGCCATGGAGGCAGCCAGATCTGGCGTGTCGCTGTTGCCGGGCGGATCTGCCCATCTCCACGTCGTCGATCTGCGTTGGCGCCTTCGACCCCGCCTGTTCGTGACCCACCGTGCGCCTTGCGTCGCCCGATCAGGACGCACCGCCACCGTCGTGTCGTCTTGCTGGGTACACCCGATCTGCTGCTGCTGTATCTTTTTGGTTGCCCGATCACTGAACGGGATTGAGTCGCCCACCGCCCGTCGACCTCGCGCGTTCTACTCCGGCATCGGCATCGACTTTATCGACACCGTCTCCGAGTATTACGTGCATTTTCTCCGAGCAACAGGGCTGCTATTGTGTCGCCTCATCAGGCCACAACACCACTGTCCGTGTGTACGCTTCGCCGTTGCATCTCCATCGCCGTCATCTGTGCATCGATGATTGTGCTGCGCAATCCCTCCTGCGCCATCAGTCTGCACAAGGTCTTCGTCCTGATGGATCTTCGTCATTGAGCTGCCACTACCCGCGTCGTCGCTGAGACCTGCTCACCGACGCGTCTTCTCCCGCATTGCTTCTTCTTCTCCCAGCACAACCACACGGTTGGGGCCCTCTTTCTTGTACGCTTGGTATCGGCAACACCGACGTGTGCTTTCGTCCCCAATGCTGGATCTGGCAAATCCAGTTGCGCCTCGGTGCTCAGGCGGCTTGACTGCATCGACTTCGGCATTGACCCTCCCGTTCCTACCCCGTCTGCCTCGATTGTGTCGTCGCCCTTCTATGACGGTCCTGATTGCATCGACTTCGGCATCGCCCCCTCCCACGATGACTGCCTCGACGCGTCTCCGTCATTACCATGGCGCCCCTTGTGTGCCTGCAACTCCATCGACACGCAACCCAACCACAACTACGTCGACCTCGGCCATCTTCAGCACGGCTTCTTCGACCACGGCTATTGTGCCCTTACACTCGGCTACCTCGACATTGGCAGAAAGGGCTACCGCCTTGCATGAGAACTCATCGGCTTCTTCTTCAGCCACAGTATACGCGGCACATCGACTGTTATGACTGCGGGGGGATGTTACTTATCAGCTTCTTCTCCAGTCTTATCTATAGTGTTTCCGCTGTGACTGCGGGAGGATGTTAGAGTAAATAGGAATAGTACCATATTGTGTACCCACATAAGATGTTAGTCCTATGTACCCTATATAATCAGCCCATGAGGCCCAATGCAATATATCAAATATTCCACCAATTATATTCTCCTTCAGTTAGGTCTTTAAGGAGTCCTAGTGTTACGAGCATGTACTCTCTAGTATTAAGCAAGTTAATCTACTAGTTGGTTAGCTAGGCAAGTTGAAACAGTTGGTTATGATATAGTAACATTAGTCTTGTTTAGTTACGCTCCTGAGCTATAATGGCATCCATTATAACTTTGGTTGAGATCAATCAGGAAAGCAAATACAAAAGTTAATGCAACATGGTCAAAGTCCATGCATATGACCTGAGTATCTCGCCTCATCCTAGTCAGGCCTTTACCTACATGAATTGGCTCACTTCTTAACTAGTTCTTGTGGAGTATCTCTTTGATTAAACCCCAAGATGGACAAAGGAACATTGTTGCCAGAACTCATTAGTCATTATAGGAAGAGCTTGGAGTTGGGTGGGTATCTGCTGAGTTTCATTTTTAATTAACATTGATAACTCATCTAGTGTTCACATACTTCTGAATTTAGTGCAATAAAATATTACTACCACTATTTTGAATGTTTTTTTGTTTGCTCGTTAACCTGCACTATGATCACTATTGTATTGTGAATCGAGCTAAAACACAATATTGACTTTTATTGTATGTATATGAACAAAGGTATAAGTAGTGCACAGCTAATTGTTTGAACTTGGCAGGTTGGTTCAACTCCAGACTTGATGGTTGCGTACATAGATTTCTTTCTCGGGGGTGATGAGAAACGGCTTGATGTAGCATCCACCATTCAGAAGAGGTTTCCCATGTGTCTAATTTTTGGTGGTGATGGAAGCTATATGTCCCCATACTACCTACATAGTGATACATTGCTATCAAATCTTCTTGGCCAGGTAAATTTAGATTTTGCTGCTATGTTAATACAATTTATTGTTTACCATAATCAAGTTCCACATTCCATTTTCTGTCTACATTCTCTTGTACATATACAGTATATATAGAGCTCTGGTCTGTGATAACGATGATTGAATTGCCCAAAGCATAACCTAGTATCCAAGCAAACCAAACCTTATCCTGATGCACAGTGTGCAGTCCTAATGTTTTTTGTTGGCCACTGATGTACACTAGATTTCCTAGTTGATTATTGCATTAGAACTCGACATCGTGTCCCATGTCATCAAGGTGGAGAATGTGATTGATCAGAATGAGAATAATTTGGTGGATAGGGGTGGGCACTAAGGGTTAAAAAACCTTGCAGCATTTTTTATGAAATTTAATTGGCTTGGTTTGCGTATTCCTTCTTGAGCATGTATGCTGCTGATATCATTATATATTTGGTGTTCTGCTAAAAAATTGTGTAAAATGAATTTGATTTTGTTTTATTTTTATAGTATGTATCGACTGCGATCTGGAATAGATTAGTCGCTGGGTTGAATGCTCAATTAAGGACAGTAAGACAAGGAAGCGTCCGTTCTACTTTGGGCCCTGTTGTTTCTTGGATCAACAGTCATGGGAATCCTCAACTTGAGAGACATGGTGTTCGAGTGGAGCTAGGGTGGTTCCAGTCCACTGCTTCTGGATATTACCAGCTAGGTATTGTTGTAGCTGTGAATGAGAACTTCTACAAGAGTCTCCACCACCATGAGCACGCCCCAGAATTTTGTGAACGATTGAGGTTTGAAAGGAAATACCAGCTACAGTATCATTTTCTAATTCCTACATCACTTGCTGTTTAGTCTTTAATTACAGGAATGCTTTTAATTCTACAGGAAGAACGTTGCAGTTTCACTTCAGGATTTCAATCAGGCAAATCAGGATCAGCCTTGCACAAGCTATACTGTTTCTAGAAAGCGATTGACAGGTGGAGTGAATGGCGGGATCATAAGTGATGGGACACTCAAGTCACTACACTATAAAAGAGACTACCTCTTCCCATTGTCATTGTTATTGCAAAATTCCAGGCCTCTAGGCTATGCGGTAATTACCTGACCATATTTTAAGCGCAAAACATGCACATGCTGAATATGATGATAACCTTGATTGAAACCATGCTATATATTGCAGGAAACATTGCAGTTGCTCATTTGTATTGTACTTTTGGGTGATTTTTCCATCACCCTGCTCATGCTTGTACAGTACTATTGGATATCCGTCGGAGCTTTTCTTGCCATACTGCTCATCCCCCCTCTTGCTTTGCTTTCACCTTTTCTTGCTGGTCTCAATGCACTTTTTAGCCGAGGACTAAAACGATCTTCAGTGACCCGCATTTTTGCACTTTGGAACATTACTTCTGTTGTAAACATTGTAAGTCCTTCCGACATGTTTGTCCACGAACAATCTTGTTTAGTAACATGCTCATATTTCTGTTAGTTCCTGTTGCAATCAGTTAGCATTTTGTTACATTATATAAGATAAAATAATTGTTACTGCATGTTGTTGCAAGTCTCTAATTGTCAGCATATAGTGTTTAACTCTTTCTGAACTGGGCACAGCTCCATGGCAATTAAATTCCTGTTTGGTACTAAATGGTAAGCCTGGGCATTTTTAACCGAAAACCGAACCGAAACCAAAAAAATCGGTTCCTTATTCGGTTCTAGATTGCAAGGAACCAGAAGAACCGATCAAATTTCAGTCCTACTCCGAGATAACCAAATTAACCGAAGGAACCGAAATACATATTTTATAATACTATGATCGATTTATTTATGATTTCTCGTATTGAATTGCTATATACTTGTGTTACTATATTATCGCTAATGTTCTCTTATCAATTATTATTATTATATTTATCTAAAATAGAGGTAGTGTTGCTTAAATTTTCTTTAAAACCTGTACTTTTTTGGTTGTATTAACCTCTGCTGAAAAAATTCGATTAGTTCGGTACTTTGGTTAGAACCGAAACCGAACTGAAATAACCAAAAACTGAAATACTCAGTTCCTAATTTTTTTTTGGAATCAATCGGTTCCTATTTTCTAGGAACCGAATTTCATCAATAACCAAGGAACCGAACTGAGGAACCGAATGCCCAGGCTTACTAAATGCGGGGTGCATCTGATGGTAAATATCGTGCTACATGAGGGTAGACCTTGAACCTTGTTAGACGTGCTAGAGCGCACCATGTGTGGGCGTGAGTCCGACCTGCATTCTAAAATAAAATGTTTGGCTATTCAACTCTATTTCTTTGTAACATCACAAGCCATGATAGTTTTTAACAATGATAGTTTTATGCAGATTGTAGCAATCATATACGGCTCTTTGTATTTTTGGTTCTCTTCTTTGGTGGTGTCCTCAGTTCATCAAGTATACAACACAAAAAGGTTTGATCCTTTCTATTCCTGCATGGTGATATTCACCTTCCAAATAAAGAGAACAGTAGGGTCATGCTGTGCTTGTGCTTTCTATGCTATATATAGAATCTAGTACGTAAATAGATCTACTAATTGTAGTGATATTTTTGCTGTGGTTCCCAAAAAAGAAATTGTTCAGACTATGGCTAATTGTTGTGCTCAAAAGTGAGTGCTTTAGAAAGGTCACAGGATAAACAGAGATTTCTAGATATGGTATTTAGTGTAGCATATTGTGGGTTAGACTTCTTTTTCAGGGATGTGTAATTGATATCTTTGTTTACGTCACCTGTGCAGCTTCAAGAGTAGAGAAGACAATGAATGGTGGATACTACCTACTATCCTTTTTCTCATCAAATCACTGCAAGCTGGATTAGTTAACTGGCACGTTGCGAATTTGGAGATCCAGGACTACTCGTTATTTAGCCCTGACCCAGATAGATTCTGGGCAATGTAGTCGCCTGCAGCAAGCTAAGACTTGCAGAAAGTATGGTTTGGTTGATCCGAATGACAAATATCAATTTTGATCCTGAATATCAACCCGATGCAATCTCTGAATCTGAAGGGGTCTAACATGCTGGACCTGGAACTTCCTTCTATTTCTGGGAGCTCTCCAGCTTAGTGCAGATATGTCAATTTTTTTTTCTCACAGTTGTGTCTTGGTCGTGTGCCTAGAATAGCTCTGTCGCCCGGGTGGGAATTAGATTTGTGCATTTTCTTTGGTTCAAATTAAATCGTTGATTCGAGTGTACAGCAAGAAACTAATGAGATTGGCGTTCTAGTATGTACATCATTGTAAGTAATAGAACCGTTCCAACTGTAAACAGTTCTCATGGAAAACTGGAAAAGCATGTTTCTTTCTTTCTGTTGTGTTTTCCCTTTTGTCACTGTTACATTTTGTTCCAAGTGACTGATCAGAACAGCATCTTTGGCAAGAAAATAAGTGCAAATTCTTTTCCTCAGCTGATAAACTCGCTACTTCTGCAACGGGTCAATGAGCTCTTCATTCCTTGAGTCCTTGCTGCAGATGCTGGCACCGAACTTAATGCTTCGCCGACTACACAGCAGACGCACATCCACCATCTGATGGCTCGCACATGTCTTAGCTTTCTTGCTTGGTATAAGGAGACCAGCCTCTGCTTAAACTCAACCAAATCCCCTTTTCACTTTTACTTAAAATCTAATATACGGGATTGAGAAAACTGAATTTGAAATCATAGGGGATATAATCCCCAGCAGATTAAGGACATGTTTAGTTCCTCCATTTTGACAAGTTTTGGTGTTTTATCTTAACTTTTTGCAAAATGGATCTTAAGAGCATCTCCAAGAGTATCTATTTTTTTTGTCCTAAAAATATGTAGTTTAGCAACTCCTAAAAAGATATTGGGAAGGGTAAATAAGGTCATCTCCAAGAGTTTCTAATAAATGGCTTCTAAAATATCAAATTGGCCATACAAAATTTTTTTTTTACAGCAACATGGTCATGGTTGTCTCCTTCCATGCTACGGCCGTCTCGCACTCAAGCTCTCTCTGGCGGCCACAAGAAGCGACACTTACATACGTGTATCACAAGTCTAGAAGAAAGCAAAGCTAGCGGATCTTAGTTGCTTTGGAGTCATCTTCTTGTTGCTTTGGAGTCGATCCGGCATGGTGAAGATCTGCATCAGCGCTAGTCATGTCGGTGGGTCGTCCATGGCCGTGATTGCGCTCAAGTGCCTGGCCATCGAGGTGACCTGCGGAGGTCCGGGAAACCTACCAAGAGCCGATCCGTGCAACGCCCGTTCGTGTAAAGTTACACGCAGCTGGGTAGTTTTTAACAAGTGCTGAAATTTTAGGATGTTGGATTGGGAGTTGTTGGAGAGGTTTTTTTTTAATCTAGGTTGGATTGGGAGTTGTTGGAGAGGTTAGTCTTATGTTAATTATCATTCGCCAAAATTAGACCAAGATTATGCACCAACCATACCTACTAGATGTAGGCAACTGTCCCAAAATGCATCAGATGCATGCTAGTAGCTCACAAGCCAATTGTACGAGTAAGATTTCAAAAAAGAAAAATGTACTGAGTATGGATAGATTCTGTGATGACCTTACTAGGATGATTACTCTATCTAGGGATTGATCTTTAGCAAGTATAAATTATTTTGTTCTCTTTTGTACACTTTATTAATGGTTGTAATATATTGGCCCCAAATGGTTGATCTTGAAATTGTAATAACGTGCTGCCATACAATGCTCAGATTTTAGATATTAATTAAAACATATGTACATCATATTACATTAGTACTAAACAGTTTGCCTCAATGTATCAAACAAATGAGTACACATCAGTTCAGACAGACATGGATACTATGGAGAAGTCCAACATAAACTTCTGTTTTACGGAATCACCCACCAGAGAATAAGGAGCTATTAGACAGACACGGGTACTATGGAGAAGTCCCAACATAAACTCCAGTTTCACTCGGTCAGCTAGCCAAGGCAGAAGCGCTTCCACCAGAGAAATCACCCACCAGGAAGTGGAACTCTACCAAACTAGCCCTTAATCCTAACATGTACGCCATATTCCTCCAAATATCAGAAAGAGCTAGTTTAGCCTGTAAACAATTCAGCAAACCACTATGGAGCTAATTCAGCAGGTAAAAAGTTTCTGAAATAGCGTCTTAATTAGTTCATGGAAACACTTATTTTATTTGTAAATGGTCTGAACTTTTGGAGAGACATCTTTATTGTAACTTATACAAATGAACGTCAGACCACATTCAGTGAGGAATAATATACAAATTGTTACAAGACACCTGCTTCATTTTTTAACTTGTCAAGGAGTTCGTCAACAGATGAAAGTATCACCCCTGCTTTCCGTTTTGGTGGTTCATTGACCTCAATGACCTCCATGTCTGATCTAATATCTACACCGAGGTCTCCAGGGGCGACTTTCTTAATAACTTTGGATTTTGCCTTCATTATGTTGGGCAAAGTTGCATATCTTGGCTGGTTAAGTCTCAAATCCGTGCTGCAGCGAAGACAAAATTAATGGTTAACACATGTTCAGAATTTATTTATTATAAAACAAATCCTTGAGTATTTCCCTTCTCCAACATGGAATAATAAAATGAAAACAGTATACTGAAATGTTTCATGGGTCCTACGTGATCACTGCTGGCAAATCAAGGCAGATGGTTTCAATTCCACCATCAACTTCTCGCTCAACAGTAGCTTTTTGTTTTTCTGTGTCCAATATAACCTGCCAAATTGAGAAAGAAACTTTTATTCAAAATTTCAATTAAGCGTAGTAAAACAGGGGGACAATTAAATCAGAATTAACAAAAAAAAAATACTTTCAGCTATTTGTAAACCATTGAAAACAATTCGCAAATGTTTCTTTTCCTAGTGTGGCACGAGCTCATTTATTAACTAAGAGCACATCATATTGTTGGTCAAGAAACAGAAGCAGAATGCGTCAAGAAAGTAAGTGTGATTCATTAAGGACTCTAAAAAAATCCAAGGACTAAAATATTCTTCCAACAATCTATATGCAAGACAAATATGAAAGTACAACAGTTAGTTGTTCAAATTGAACTGCATGTTGATGGCAATTGCATAGGTTATTATGAATAGTATGGAAGATAATAAGTTGGATAACAGAACATACTAAGATTTGGAGGATCATATGCAACTGCGAGAGTCCTTTTCATGGTCGTATTCTAGGTGTTACCAGCTAATCAAAAGAGTAGGGAAAAAAGGGTACCTTGGAGGCAAAGGTTCCTTGTGGCCACTGAAGCAATCCAGCTAGCATTTGTCCAGTTTGGTTGCAATCGTCATCAATTGCCTGTTACTAAAAAGAAAAGGACTCAGGAACACAGATTATCAGCAGATTTACTCCCAAGTTAAACTTGGTGACCCTGACTAGAGGGGATTATATCTTTTAATTTATTTGTGATTGTGACAAAAATGCCAATTGAGACTTTGAAAACACTTCCTCCAAGGAATAATTTCAAAAGACTGAAAGAATGCTAACAAACAATTAATCTTCCATCAGGTCAAACCAAGATGTCAAGAGGAAAGGCATAAGTTTGGATGTCGGTATGCTTCAGGCAACCCTCAAAACAGTTCTACATACAAAACCAAAGCAAAAAGGAAAAATGTTTCTCAGGAAAGGATTTATTGGTATGACAGAGCTATGACACGATGAAGTGCCTATTTACCTGTCTTGTGGCACAACAAATGAGTGGCTGTATTCCTCTCCTGAGCAGGAACTTTCAATATGTAGGGCTCTACTGGCGCTTGCAGAAAGATAAAGCACATTTATCTGTTTTAATCGCTGAAGTTCTGAAACTTACTTTAGCTACTACTATGGACTATGAAGCATGCACACCACCTAAGGAAGAAAGCTTAATATTGTATAATGGCACTTTTCTACTTCACACATAAGGATGGTAAGTATTCTATTTGCTTAAGTTCCTAAAGTGAAAACTAAGCGCTGCTGTGCATAAGAGTATTGAAAAATGGTGGTGGTGGTGGTGTGTGTGTGGGGTGGGGGTGGGGGGGGGAGCATCTTCTCATCTATCAGAAGTATATAATTTTGTTTGAGCGCAAATGCACAATGAATGGAAGAAAATCAGAACAGAAGGTCTGAATACATTCAGCTTGTACCAATCATACCCTAGCTACAAAGGATTTACATTGTTGGTGGAAACTGAGGAATAGAGCAGAAACCAAAGGAAAGCAACTATATGGACAACAAAGTTAAAACTGCTGCTATATCTGACAAGATTCCACATATCCTTCCCACAAATGCCATGTTAAGGTCACCTTGTAGCACGAAAAATTAATCTGAATTCGCAAAAGATCAAATATCCTATCTCCAACAAATCCCACACACAGGTTTGTCCATATAAGCACATTGGGTCTAACTAACTGGAGAATGATCGCAACAAACTGTATACTAGTGTGTCAAAGCAATAATCGTCTCCTCCCACCCCAATCTACAGTTGTTGAACGTATAAATCAGACGCCTGATTCTTGAGTCTTCAAAATGGAATTAGCAGTGCACTGCTAGTCAGGAATCAGGACAGGGCGAGCTAGCGCGCACCTGCTTGCCGAGGATGACGAGTCCGGGCTTCTCCTGGAGCGCGACGGCGCGGAGGATCTTGGCGACGGCGAGCGGGAGGAGGGGCCGCGCGGGGTCCGGGTCGTGGAGCACGTGGACGGCGCGGTCGGCGCCCATGGCGAGCGCGGTGCGGAGCGTGTCGGCGGACTGGGCGGGGCCGACGGTGGCGGCGACGACCTCGGCGGCGGCGCCGGCCTCGCGGAGCCGGAGCGCCTCCTCGACGGCGATCTCGCAGAAGGGGTTCATCGACATCTTGACGTTGGCCGTCTCCACGCCCGTCCGGTCGGGCCTCACGCGCACCTTGACGGCGTAGTCCACCACCCGCTTCACCGCGACCAGGATCTTCATGGCGGCGGCGGCGGCTCTCGGCCTCTCTCTCTCTCGGCCTCTCTCTCTCGCTCCGTTCTCACTGGGAGAGTGGAAGTTGCGAGTTGGAGCCTCTCACTATTTCTGACTCAGCAGTCAGCAGTCGTCACCAACCCGCCCATCCTCTCTTGTGATTTTTTAGTCAAATTTGAATCAAATTTCAAATTTGACCCTGTTTGAAAAATAATTGCAAATCTAGGCCGTTTGGCCCCGCCATCAAGCATGGCGGGACAAATGCACAGTACCCCGCTATGCATGGCGGCGGGGTCTTAGCAGCCGGGGTACGGGAACATGGGCACGTTCCCCGTTCCGGGAACTTCGTCCCGAAACGTGGAACAGGAACATTATGGAACATCGTTCCCAAATACGGTGGAACACGAATCTATATAGGAGCAATCATAGGAACGTCAGTCCCAAGCGACTATGGAACTTCGTGGTGTGTGTGCATACTGCGTCATGCCCGTCCGTGAGCGGTTGGCGAAAAATCTAGATGGTGATTGACTCATTGGCCTAGACCTGCAATGAGCCTTAAGGTTGGAGTTGGACAGCCCTAAATGAAACAAAAATACAATAGTAAACTATATCACGCTAGGAATCGA
>Ga0182004_10000250_pt1 | contig 29145 bp, 15 predicted proteins | sample Sormic07211540_1_FD_120479 | JGI IMG/M metagenome (GOLD analysis project Ga0182004, IMG submission 120479) | Endophyte microbial communities from Sorghum bicolor roots, Mead, Nebraska, USA - 072115-40_1 MetaG | ecosystem: Host-associated > Plants > Roots > Unclassified | place: USA: Nebraska...
CCCACACACACACACACACACACACACACACACACACACACACACACACACACACACACACACACACACACACACACACACACACACACACACACACACACACACACACTCACTCCAGCTAGCTCCGCCCTTGACGCCGATCGGGGCTGCCTGGGGGTGGTCGGGTGCGCACACTGACACTGCCACCGCTCCACGGCAGTAGAGCGTAGCGCGGTGCGCGGCATGCATGTGCCATGCGCTTGTTGCCTTGCCGCGCGCGCGCCGTGCATGCAATGGGTCGATGATGAGGCCACGGCCGTGCGCGCAGGGGCCATCGGTCGGCCGGCCTCTCGAGTCTCGACCGATCGATCTCGGGGATTTTGACGTCGCCGACGCGCGCGGTGGTGTGCAGCCGCAATCCGATCGAGCGATCGCGATTTGCATGGGTAGGGAGCCTAGCTAGGGCCACACATGCATGCAAGCAAGTTGCTGTCAAGAAAGAGAAATGCCACCCTCCTTTTATGGAAACAGCTAGCGCACACACTATTTATGCATGGTTCAATCCTTCTGTTCTAAAAGACAGTACAGAAAGACTTTTAGAACCAAATAACAAGTCTAGCAAAAGACTGACATTAATACTCCTCACCAATTAGTTACTTTGGTTGTTAACTTAGCTTAATTAATTTCTCTAGTAGTTTTAGAAGACAAGCATGATGTATATCATTGATTTTGGCTATCAACTGCATGATTCATTTTAGGCGGTATGAAGTTTAGGTCCTGTTTAGTTCCCCACCAAAAAAATTTTCATCCATCCCATCGAATCTTTGGACACATGCATGAAATATTAAATGTAGATAAAAAAATAAACTAATTACACAGTTTGGTTGAAAATCGCGAGACGAATCTTTTAAACCTAGTTAGTCTATGATTAGCCTTAAGTGCTACAGTAACCCCACATGTGCTAATGATAGATTAATTATGCTTAATAGATTTGTCTTGCAGTTTCTAAACGAGTTATATAATTTGTTTTTTTATTAGTTTCTAAAAACCTCTCCCGACATCCTTCCGACACATCCGATGAGACACCCAAAAATTTTTCATCCTCAATCTAAACAGGGCCTTAAAAGACACAGTCAAGTATGGCTAAGGTTGTCAGGTTGAGTGATCTAGATACCTTAGGACCTCAAGGTGGTGCTTCATCTGGATTTGGCTTATTGTAGTGTAGTTATAGAAGGCAAAAGCCGACGTAACTAAAAAAACATAAATAGTAATTATTTCACCGACTTCTAGTTGTTGGAGACGTCAATTTGTTCGTTCGTCGAATTTGCCAGCTATTCAGCAGTATTTTTTCTCACAATAAATCAATAAATAGTACTTTTAGACATGGCTTATCAGAGCTGCCCCGAACAACCAATGTGCCCAAAGCTTCCTCCGCCTCAGCGGCCGTGTGGCTCCTACGCCCGTGTACTAGTGGCCTCGATGACAACTATCGCCGCTGCTGGTCCATCACGATTCGACGGTGGCGCCCCTATGTTTGCAGATCTGAAAAGTCATAGCTGAAATTACTGTTGGCTGATTTATTATAAAAAAAATATTGTTAGCTTCCAGAAAAAATACCACTAATAAGATAAGCGAACGGTACTGGGAAATCCGAACCTTCACACACAGAGGGGCGCCGTCTCTCTCGCCTGTGTTGGCTAGTGTCGTCGAGAAACAGCTGCAGGAGCCGGGTGAGAATGTACCAAACATGCAATCTAGAGTGAGGGATAGTGAGGGACAAAAATGATTTGAGTGAGGATAGACGGGTGGGGGACGGAGAGAGTAAAAGAAATAACTTTTTTGCTTTTTATTATTAGATATAGAATATGGTTATGGATATTAGATATATACACTAGAGAAAATTTTTGCTCTTCCATAGGTACAAGCTTCCAAAGACGCTAGCGAACCGATCATAGATTAACTGGTTGTATTTTTTGTGGTGGAACCTACCCACCTGGGTTTAAACCCCTAACTTGTTACGGGTGCTCGTATTTTTGTAAATTTAATCTAGGATTTAACAGCCCTCCTGAATGAATATGCGCTCGTGTATGTGAGCGTCTGCATCTCTAACTGTGTCTCGTAAAAAAAGAAGATGCTTGTTTAGTTCTCACCCAAAAACTTTTTTCCTTTGAATCATCAAATGTTTAGATACATGCTTGGAACACTAAATATATAGAAAAATAATTAATTATTCAATTTACATGTATTTTTCAAGATAAATTTTTTAAACTTACTTAGAAACTTTTCTTTTCCTAGGACTGTGTGACAACTGTGTTTGTTGCCTATACTTGCACTGTGCTTGCACGCGTGCCCTGCTGGCCGACGCTCTCGATCTCGTACTACTCGTTAGCTGGTCAAGTGGGAAGAAAGGCGTTAACGCTGGGCGGGCAGCAGGCTGCGCGGCCCGTGATGAGGCGAGGCCAGTGGCAGGCGGGAAAAAGCCTGCCGCATATTCTGTAGCGCACGTACGCGCGCGGAGACGAATGCAGGCCACACAACTACTAGCAGCAGGGGGGGATCACCCATATTCTTACTCAACTTCAGTTTGGGGAATATCCGCGATATTTGTTCTCACTGCAAACCCGTTTATTTAGGGCTGGTGAAGAGAGCTTATCGATTATTAGTCCGTGTGTATAGGAGGAGTAGCTAGTGCGTATGTCAAGCAGCTGTATCGTTCACCGTAAAGCTAGCTAGGTAACAACAAGAAGCATATACACGATGGATGCATGCATATGCATGCATGTAATTGTAGTAGACAGAGACGAGACGAGAACCAAGACAACGAACTCCTCCCTCCTCAAGACAACTCGCATCGCCAATCCATTTGGTATCACCCATGACGCACCCAGCAATATAATGCCCCGGCCGGCGGCGAATCGATGCTTCCATATGCATTTTTCTGCCAGCTATAGCTAGCTAGCTTAGCCTATCTTCTCTAGCTAGGTTCTGGGGATGGGGGTGATGGTATTCGTGGATCGAGGATTGGATTCCATGGACATCACTGCTCTCTGCACTGTGCATATGGCATCCATCATCCCTCCTTCGACTCCATGCTAGCTGTTTGTGCCGCAGAGACCTCATTCGTCAATCTTGGTATCTCCGGCCTACCGCGAGGGAGCTAGCGTACGACCCCAGCTGAGCCAGTAACGTAACGTAGTCGGTGGACGGCCGCTACATCATGATGCATGTCTACTCTCGTCGTGCGTAGTATGTAGGGGCGGCCGGCGTCGGACGGGATATTCCCATCCATAGCCATGCATGGCCAATAGTAGCCGCAGGTATGCATTCATCTATCACTACTTAAAAAAAAAATCTTTTGCGAGGGGTTTCAAAATTGACCTTAGAGGCAGGCCATAATTCAAACTCCCTTAGTTAACGTTTTAAATTAATCGAGGCAGTTAGTTTTTATTAACCAAGGTAGTTAAATTTAACTGTCTCGCAAGATTTCGGCAAATGTTATATAACTACTTCGGTTAATGCTTATGAACCGAGGTGGACATTATAACATAACCGCTTCGATAAATGATTAACCGTGTTGCGGTTATTTTATAAGGACCACCTCCTAAAATCTAGCCCAGACACCACATATCTCGGCTCGATATCACGCTCGTCATATATATACCAAGACTTAGGGTTTACAAGGCCACCAACGCCTTCATTTCTCCCTCTCTCTCTCTCTCTCTCTCCCCCGCCAGCAGCGCTCCCCTCTCTTCTCCCCACTCGCTCCCCAGCTTCATCTCTCTCCCTCGCCAACCCACCTCCACTCTCTTCTCCCCCACGTGCTTCCCTCTCCTCCCCTGGCAGCGCTCTCCTTCCCTCTCCTTCCCCAGCAGCACTCCCCTTCCTTCCCCTGACATCACATGGCGATGGCGCCCCTGCTAGGTGGCGGTTGGATCCGACCCCTACATCCACGGCAGCGACAGATCCACTCTTCTCCTCCTAAGTGGTGGCGGGATTCCTGCCTTCTCCTCGGTGGCGACAGATCTAGCCCACTTCTCCATGGCGGCGGTGGATCCGGCCTTCTATTCCTCGGTGGCGGTGGATCAGGCCCTCTCCACCCCAGCGGTGGATTAGGCTACCTCCTTAGTGACGGATCAACGATGGCAGCGCGAGCCCCCCTGCTCCTCCAGGTGTGGCGGCCTCCGTCTCCTTCCTCTCCACTGGTAGCGACTCGTACGGCCCGAATCGATGGTAGCGGCGTCGTGGCGATTGGATCGGCGGCTGCGGCATGATGCCCTAGGCCCGTGTGGCCCAGATCCAGGCCCATGTGGTCTTTTTATTTTTATTTTTATCGATTAACGGAGATGGACAAACAACCGGCTCCATTAATCCTCATTTAATGTGACCTTATATTGGAGGCGTTTTTGCATGTTCGCCTCCAAAAATCGAAAACAACCATCTCTATAAAGTTTTATGTAAGTAGTGGATCGACATGGATTATTATTCTGTGCTCTCGTATTGCATTCGGATGATGGCAACACCGAGAGCTAGTAGCTCCCAAGCCTCGCAGGCCGTCCATTATCTCGATCGTTCGCAGGGCCCCGGCACGTACGGCTGGACGACGACTCTGCATGTAGCGTGTGCAAGTACGGGTGGCGCTCACAATCACAACACATCTCGTCCCGGCCCGTCCCCTCCCCTCCCCAGCAATAATCCCTCTCCGTCCACAGCAACAGAGAGATGCCGACGCGCGCGCGCGCGCATTCCATCGGTCGGCCGGTGTCGTCACACACGGCTGCGCCGGCCAGCGCGCGCCCCGGCCCGCCGGCTCGCCGGACGCCTATTTATAGCCGCCTCGCCCACCACCCTCTCCCGCACATCCGCACCGGACAACCTAGCTAGCTAGCTACTATACAAGACTCCTCCATCATCCGCAGGGATCGATCGAAGAGGGAGGAAAAGCAGAGGAGGGGAGAGGCCACGCACCCAGCAAGTATGTCGGGCGTGTGGGTGTTCCGGAACGGCGTGGTGAGGCTGGTGGAGAACCCGACGTCGGGGAACGCGGCGGCGGCGTCGGGCAAGCGCAAGGCGCTGCTGCACACGCCCTCCGGGGAGGTGGTCACGTCCTACGCGTCGCTGGAGCGCAAGCTGGCGGCGCTCGGCTGGGAGCGCTACTACGCCGACAACGGCGGCGGCGGCCTGCTGCAGTACCACAAGCGCACCTCCGTGGACCTCATCTCGCTGCCCAAGGACTTCGCCCACTTCGGCTCCGTCCACATGTACGACATCGTCATCAAGAACCGCGACGCCTTCCGCGTCATCGACGCCTAGATACTCGATCGTACTGCCTGCTGCTACCTACCTCTCCTCCATCTATCGTCTTCGTTGTTAATTCCTGCCTGGCTGCTGCATCACTGCAGTTCATCTCGATCGTCTGCTACCTATATAGCTAGCTGGCTAGCCTTTGTTTGTACCCTAATTAATTTGTTGCGTCTATCTACTTGCTCATCTCTATCCCCCTCCCCATCGATCGGTTTGTGTAATGTACGTGGCGTCGCGTGCTGTGCATAGGGAGTTAGTTCGTAGCCATTGCTCGATCTGCTTGCCAGAGTTTGCTAGCTTGTTGGCCGTAAGAATGCATGTTTTCTTTACATTACACATGTTGCCGGGTTGATCTGCTTGTATTCTCATCAGTCTCATGCATGAGCTATGATAATCATCTCGTTTAGTTTTTATTAGGGAGTTTTAGGATCGATGATTGGAATGACAGCATGCAACAGATTTTAAAAATTAATTAGATGATCCGAAACTAATTGTTAATTAGAAGCCAGCTAACACTTGAAATAATCAAGTTCAGAGCAAGTACAGTACTCTTGCTAGCAACCAATCAAACCTCTTCTGGCTGCGCGCGACCAGCCATGGCGTCGATCGATCAGTGGCAGAGCCGCCTCTCTGGCCGGCGTCCACCGAACTGGTCACTGTAGCTGAGATACTCCGTCTCTGTACTGTTTACTGATCAATAGCGACCACTCACTCAGTGATGATGGATGTGCACAGGGGGAGATCAGGGACGGAGCCAGGGACAGGATACAGCTATAGGCCCGTGCCCGTGGGGACGTGATCGAGAGAGAGAATATATGTTGCTGACTGCTTGCTGTCGCTGGGTACGTTCGATCGTACGTCTCCCACCTCTGGTTGCACTCGCTCGCTCATGGCCCGCCCACAACACAACCGCTCTAGCTGGCATCGTTCTTGCACACAATAATTTCTGCGCGTCCTACTCCTACCCCCGGCTGCTACCTCGATCTACTCGACCGTCCGGTAGTTTAGAGATCGATTTTATTAGAAAGAGGGCTTTTTACCAAACTTAGGTATGGTGTAGCTGTACTACATACAGCAGCAGTAGTCAGAGCCTGAGAGAAAACCATTATATAAGCACAGAAAACTCTGCTTTAAGTTGTCCTTAATCAAACTACTTTAAGGTGAATCAAATTTACAGAAGACAGTACCAACAACAATAACTCTAATATATGGCACGATATCAGCGAGACGTTTGCGCTGACTTTATTAATCTCGAGGATTTGCTGGTCTAGCTTCAAAAATGCTTATAGAGGTAAGATTTTGCATACTCCGTCCACAGAAAAATCAATTTCTAGAGTCGTCTTACGTCAAACTTCCCACGCGGCGATCTTATTATCATGGTCATTGTTTATTAGCTGCAGAGCGTACAGTTTTCGTACTTGGGCCAAACCAATTATAGGCCTTCTGGGCCAATCAACGGACCGAACTGGTCTGGATTCAGATTCATGCATGGGCTAAACAACTAATAATGCGCGCCGAAGTCCAATCGTTGGAAGTAGCAGGCTTTGCGCGCCCATAAAAAATCATCAAAGCAAGTCGGATATCATGCCACTTCTTCCTCGCCTTCTCATCTCAGCACATCCTCTCACCGTACCCTAAACTTGCCAAGTTGGTCTTTTCCACATGGAAAGTTCTGCATCATTATTGATGTTGATGAAGGGCTTTGCTAGAAGGGTTTAGCTTTGGCTATGTTAGGTTGACCTCTTTCAACGCTCGTTAATTAGAAGCGTATTGATTCTCCTTAATACAATGATATGCAATTTTTTTTTGTGTATCCGTGAAAAAAAAGAATGTGTTGATTCCGATGATTTTGACTCAAATCTGATGTCTTATATCAACCTTTTACAGCTTACATATAATTCGTCCATCGATTTCTTGGCGCACATGTGTGAGAAACTTGCCAACATACATGGTTGACTTTTTCTTGAATTCGTGAGAAGTTGGTCACAAGAGATGACAACTACTCTCGCTAGTAGACACTCTCGTTATGTATTATCTATTTGTTTGTTTAAAAAGTTGTTTTTGTAATGCTAGTGTTTGTGGAGTGATACACATGCGAGCCATGCCATCCACACTTTAACATCAATACTTTGTATCCTAGCATGGTTATAGATAGAATCAAGTAACACTAGTGCCTATTTTGTACATCCTTTAAGCAGTTTGTGTCCATAATAATATGATAAGCTGAACTAGAAGTCAAATTTTGCATCGTTTTCTGTCCACACTTCTCTTCATAGCTCCCGTTTATACTAAAAACATACCAATTGGGTTAGACACGCTTACTTGAGCTATGTTTTTCCTCCACTTACTCAGCTTCTCCCCACAGTTGTATCAAATAGGATCTAAAATAAAATCAAGTATGATACGGTTACATCATTACTTTTGTCATCAAAATGATATGAACTTTATCATAGTTTGGCCCATCGATATAGACTATATATATCTATTTCTAAGAGCCGACTATATATATCTATTTCCAAGAGCAACTCCAAGAGAGATACTATTTTTTGATTTCGAGCCCATTTTAGACAATCTATGATATAAAGCAAGATATGCTATCTGGGTTTCCAAAATACCAAATAGTCTCCAACAGATATGTTATCTGAGTGTTCAAAATACCAAATAGACTATCCTAACTTTTCTGCTAGCAGAAAAAGCAAGCCAGGGGCGCTCGCTATCAGCTCTCTCGCCTGATTACATAAGGCTCTAGTGAACATCTAGTTTGATTTGATTGGTGGAACCAAAATGAATAGTAGATGACATTGCAAGTTTTAAGTATGAAAATAGGAATTTTACTAAGGCTATTGGAGAATCCATGTTTCTTTTAAGAGATTTTATTTTAGAAGATGGCTAAATCATGGATAATGAAGTCTATTTTTGGCTAATATCTTGAAGTTGCTCTAATATTGAAGAGTCAAATTTTCTTCCCAAAATTTGGTCAATTAGTCTTTCTTTGCTCTTGTATCTCTCCACTCTTAGAGTTTTCCCTCCGCCCCAGATAAATATCTGTCATTTACACTTCTCGATAAACAACTTTAATTAAATATATATTAAAAATATTAATATTTACGGTACATAATTAATATCATTAGAAAGATATTTAAATTTAGTTTTTAATAAATTTATTTAAAGATATAAATATTGCACATATTTTTTACAAATCGAGTCCTGGTACGCACATCGACGACGATAATTAAATAGAGACAGAGGAAGTATATAGACTAGCCTATTTTAGTATATGAGTTAATTGAAAAATCACTATGAGCAGATACATGTTTGAGCCTATTCTAGTGTATATACGAGTTATTAAATAGAAAATCACTATGCTGTGTCCCTCCAATCTTCGGAGCATATATTAGCATTTTTATAATAATGTATATAGTTAAATGAAAAATCATTTTGCTTGAAAAATCCTAGTAAAACGAAAAGACTACTATGGTTTGAAATCCCGGTAAAAGAGAAACAAAAAAGCTGGGCGCACATATCGTACGCCGGCCTAATATAGGCTGTATTTCATATGGATTCTGGGCTGAATCGCAATTATGCAATATCGTACACCAGCCTATTTTAGGCGGTATTTTGTTTTTCCTTGTCTGAATTTTGTTCGTGCTCTCCGCGCATGCCACGCGGTGATCGTATCATCACTATCTTTGTTTATTAGCTACGGCGCACACGATTTTGCAGACAATGTGGCACTAATAACAAATTAAGTGACTTATCTTTCTTTTTTCTTTTTTTTGAGAGAAACTGTACAACATAGTTTACCTGGCGCCCCCACGCTCCGTCAGATACACTTGGGCCTAAACGATTGTAGGCCTGCTGGGCCAATCAACGGACCGGACTGGTCTGTGCATGGGCCGAACAACTCGCGCCGAAGGGCTATCAGCTCGGCGTTCCCCTTTATTTTTCGCGCTTTCTGATTCTGAATCTTGTTTAGTTCTAAAAAAAAATTTTAGAAAATCGACACTGCAACAGTTTCGTTTATATTTGATAAATATTATCTAATTATGGACTAACTAGGCTCAAAAGAATCGTCTCATCAATTCCGATCAAACTGTGCAATTAGTTTTTATTTTTATCTATATTTAATACTCCATACATGCATCTAAAGATCCGATGTGACGGGAAATCTGAAAAATTTTATAAATTTTTTTAAGAACTAAACAAGTATAGTGGAAGAAGAAAGGAACGCGGTTTTGGGGTAACCAGTCCTGCCTTTTATTTTCTTGAGAGCGGCAGCCGGCAGCTAGCGTAACGTCCGTGTCTTCTTCTTCTTCTTCTTTGCTGCTGCTGCTGCCAAAACCGGCGCTCGCTGCGGGCGCTTCTCGTCGATCTGCATGTCGTGGTTGTTGCTACGTGTGCGTGCGTCTGAATCTTTTTGCATTGTGCTCCGATGACCGAGATCCCCACTGCCCGCTGCCGGCCGGCTTCCTCCTTTCCATCCATCCCTGTCGGTCGTCTGTCCTTATCACACCTCGCAGCAGGCTCCACTGCTCGCTAGCTGCCGCCTTTCGATCCATCTCCAGCCGTTGCCCGCCCACCCGCCTTTCGATCCGTCCGTGTTCGTTCCGGCACAACGCGTGGCGCGGCGGCACCACGTCATGGCGATCCAAACGGCCGCCGCATGCATATTCCTCACTAGCTACCTCCGATTCCGATTCCGATCCTCCACCGCCGTCCGATGGAGACAAAAGCTAAAGACGACGACGACGACGCAGAACCGCGGTAACCAGCAAGAAAGGCCAACGCGCGGCTGTCCGATCCGTCGCTGACGACGAACCGACTGAGGGCGCCAGGGCCGGCCGTCCCATTCCCATCCGTCGACTCGTCCCCGCCGGCTTCGCTCCATCGATCGATCTTGCTGACTTGCTCTTGCTCGATCGACTCCCCGCCCCCGGCACGGTCGCTTTTGCATTCCACCATCGCGCGTCCCCACACACACTGCTCCATCAGGGGGCCTTTGGTTTGGCTTTCGCAGCCGCGTGCAGCCGTCGCTGTACTGTACCTCTCCCAGTCTCCGTCCGTCCGTCTTTAACAGCTAATGCTCGGGAGCTTTTGCTCTCGTGCTGGTGATGGAGGAAGGCGACACCGCGAGAGCGAAGAGAGATCGACTCGGCGACGGCGACAGCGACGGTCACGGAATGGCGGGATGATTGATCGATCTGGGCATCCGGCCGGCGTCTTTCTTGGAAGTATCGTCACCCTGTTCGTGAGTCGTGACAGTAACAGGGACCGTGTACCATTCAGCAGAGAGAAGAGATATGCTTGTATCAGCATGCATGCATGTTCATGTTCATGCTGCTGGGTGGAGGATCGCTGATTTTGTTTGGGGAAACTGCTTTGCCCTCACATGGCATGGCACGCACTTTGCTGTTTGAGCGTGTTTCTTCCATGGAGCAGCAGAAATAGTTAAAGTGACTGATCCAACTAGCCAACTGGCAACTGCTTCTACAATTTCGACGGCGTTGGACAGTGTGAGTGAGGGTCAAGAACCTCCTTTTCCTTTCCATCTCAGATAGAGAGAGAGAGAGAGCCTTTCGACGGCGTTGGACAGTGTGAGTGAGGGTCAAGACAGCCTCCTTTTCCTTTCCATCTCAGATAGAGAGCCTCTAGTCTAGCTATATGCTTTTCATGAACAGGAAAGGATCGTTCGTTGCACGGGTCTGGGCATCACCAATCACCATCTCCTGACGTTGCAATAATGCGGCGTGTTTTAACTAGATATACTTATCTCGTCTCTCGTTGACATATATCGTCTTGTTCTGCCCGGTCGGAGCGTGACGATGATATCATGCCGCCGGAAGACAAAAGTCTACTGCCTCACTCAGTACAAAAATCGTTATTACGTACTGATTTCATCTCCAAAAGACCACAACACTAGCCACATATACATATACAGAATATAACCCAGAACTAACTAGTGCGTGATCGCCTAACAGTTTTTTTCCCCCTCGACCAAATATATAATAAGCATCCATAAGACCATAACCACTCACGGACAGCCGTACGTATTCTAGGTCTCCTTCCACGTTCCTGCAAAAAACACTGGAATACCAATTCCAGATCACTCCAGAATTCAGCTTTTGCAAATATAATGTGGCCGGCCAAACCACCTGCAATTTGCGCTTAATGATGGCTCATGGCTCAAACAAAGCTAGACGTATCTACATATAAAATATAACTAAGAGCCACAGCCCCAGCCTTGGAGCTAGCCATGGACAACTAACAGGCGTTGTCAAAAAAGGCTTCTTCTCCTGGAACGTGGAATCGATGCTTTCTTCTCCGACCATGCAAAACTGAAAAAAAGCTAGCGTGACACAACACAACACGAGCGCTTTGTGACGAGGCAACACAAACTCTTCCTCTGCACGCCCGGCCGTGCAAATAAACTCAACGAACCAATAACAAATATTGCATTTGCATCCGCCAATCTTTCTTCTCGTGTTTGGCGGCGGCGGCGGCGGCGGCGGCGACTGGCGTGACGATGGAGTTGTTGGCGGCTGGCCACCACTAACCCGCGGTTGCATGCATGCATTGGCCGGTTGCCTGCGACGCCGTAACACTCCATGGGAGGGCAAGGAATCTCACTCACCCAAGACACCAACAAGCAGCTAGCCATGGCAGGGGCTAGGCTATCGACTGTTTTCTGAAACATTTTCGTTTCGGTTCTCACGAAAAAAACAGCGAACAATGCTTTTCAACATCAGCATAAACCAAATTTTGACGTCGTCATTGTTGTAATGTAGTGCCGTCTCCTTCAGTGAGTTGTTGTTGACTTCGCTTTTCCTTGTTTCATTCACAATTGAAACTTTGACTACGAACAGCAATATGAGAAAAAGGTGTTAAAAGCGTATAAGGGACAGGGACGCATATTTTTGTTTTACTTTCTCTTTTGTTTTGAACATTTTTACTTTCTTTTTTGATTGTAATCTTTGAAGGCAATAGCATGCGTCAACAGGCTGAGGGATAACATAGAATATGGTTAGCGGTTTATATGATGGCAAACTAATTAGACCGCTGCATACCACGAAAATATTGCATGTGAACTTGTCTTTGTCTGAAACTCTGAACATTACCCTTTTCATTTGTTCCTCCGGGGAAATCTTTGTGAGTATATATATCTAAATGGGCACACATATCTACTAATCTTGTTCTACACATAAGCATCCAAATCACACGAGAATCAGATGAATCTGACTGTTGGTCTGTCCACAACTCCACAGGCTGCACATATCTAAAATGTTACCCAATGACCTCCTCTGCTTAGTCTTATGAAAAACAAAAGAGAAGGAAGAACAGCACAGCAGGAAAATCTCTCTACTAGTACTAAAGGTAGCTCAGCTCAGCAAGACAGCAACAATTAGCAAAAGGGATCGATGTTCAAGTGTAATTCTCCCTCCCTCCCTCAGTCTCTCCCTGCAAAAAGCCGCTTTAGTTGCCATCATCACCTAAAATGAAAATCTCAGCTGCTGCATGCACAGTATTATTGTAGTACAGCTCATGATGAGCTCTGAAAAGAAGGAAGGAAGACGACGACTAGGACTAGCACTGAACCATCCATGGATCGCCACCTCCATACGCTTGCTTTCACTGTCACAGCCTCCCTCACATCCATCTTTACCTCCTTCCAAAGCCTCCCTCCAAGGGCGTGGTGCGCTCTGCGCTGCGCCCATATGTAAAGCCTAGCTGATGATCAGCTCTCCAAAGATATTCAATTCAGCACGTACTATTCCTTGTCTGTATGGCGGTTGCTTCGATTCCTTTCACTTGTTGCTAACTAAACTAGTGCGGCGGGGTATAAAGATCGCCCTCCGCACTTCCCCCACAGTTCACGACTCAACGGGCACACTTTCCCCTCCTCTCCTGCCTCCTGCAAAGCACCTTCCTCACCTCGCTCTCATGGCCTCAGAGCCTATAGAGTGCCAGGTACCAATATTCTCTCCCTTCTCTCTTTAATCTGTCTCCCTGAGCCTGATCGGATTCCAGTTCCAGTAGATGTTTCCAGAGCAATTTCTGTTCTTCAGTCTGATTCCTGTTCCTGTTTCAGTCACTGATTTCGATTCTTGTTCTGAATCCGTTTGTGACTGTGTGTCCTGTTTCAGGTTGTGGTGCTGAGGGTGTCCATTCACTGCCAAGGATGCAAGAAGAAGGTGAAGAAAGTGCTCCAGAACATCAATGGTAGGCTCTTGTTTAATTTCGCCCCTCGAATTGCATAACGGTATCGAACAGGTCTTTCAATTTACCAGCACGTAGCTTCGCATTGTCAAAGGCCTTGCTTACACAAAGTCCTGATGCTGCAAAATTTTGCGTCTTCGATTGCAACACTGAACACTGAGCATTAGTAGGTAGTCTAGTACATGCATGTTAGGTGCCTTTGTTTGCAAGCAATTGCCTCTTTTTCTTTGTACTATATACCAAACTAAAAAACAATCAATGAAAGTCTAGCACAATTTTATTTTGATCGGTGAAGATGGACCTTATGTGCCCATGCTGACCGTACTGAATTTGTGTTCTTTTGATCTTGTTGAAGGCGTGTACCGATGCGAAATCGATGCCCGGAGCAACAAGGTCGTGGCGACGATCTCGACGAAGCTCGACCCCTACATGCTGGTCTCCAAGCTGCGCAAGTCCGGCAAGCAGGCGGAGCTGTTGCCGGAGCAGCCGCCGCCACCACCACCACCACCAGCAGCTGAGAGCCAAACGCAGGAGCCCAAGAACAACCAGCCTGACGAGCCGAGCAAACCCAACGAACCTGCCGAGAAGGGCGGCGCCGACACGGCCGAGGCCGCCGCGGCAGAACCGAGCAACCCTCGGGAGCCCAAGCAGAGCACCGGCGAGGCCCCGAATCCGGCTCAGGACAGCAAAGAAAATGCCAGCGCCGATGAGACCGGCGATGACACCGCGGCGGCAGCGGCACCGGCACCGGCGCCGGCGCAGCAGGGACCCAGCGAGGCGAAGGGGAAAGCGAAACCGATGCAGCAGCCGGAGATGCAGGATAGGCAGCCGGTGGACGCCAGAGTGACTCTAGAGTACGACCGAGGCGTCGGCGGGGGCCACGTGCACCGCATGCCGCCGCCGGCAGTGATGAGCTACAACCAGGTGCGGCCGAGCGTGAGCGCGTCCTACTACGCTCCCGCCCCGTCACCAGCGCCGGCGCCGGCGCCGATGCCGATGCCGATGCCGATGGCGAGGCCGGGGCCGTCGCAGGGTTACATCGACGAGCACTACACGCCGTCCTACTACAACAGCAACTACAACCGGTCGCCGGCGTACGAGCCCGAGCCGTACTACTACAGCCGTCCGCAGCCGGCGCCGTACAGCTACCAGTACCAGTACCAGCCGTCTTCTTCGTCGGAGGATTACTACTACAGCGCGCCGCCGCAGAGGAGCGCCTTCTCGCCGCCGCGGGACGCCTACGGCGAGATGTTCAACGACGAGAACGCCAATTCTTGCACCGTCATGTGAAGGGATCCGAGGAGTTGCAACATGAAAATGGGTTAATCGTTAGTAGCTAGTTTACTTACAGTTCCTTATTAATCAAGCGAGTCTATATATATATGTTAGTAGATATTAGAATCCGTATGAGTAAGGAGATGTATTGAAAGCACTGCTCAGGCTTGATGGCGCTGAATAATTGGAGAGCTGAGCTGAGCTGAGCTTGAATGCTTTGATGCATATGATAGAGGAGAATGTGAGGATCTGAGGGAACAGCTCTGGTGATGCTCATCAGAGCAATTTTGTAATGTATGACACGGTTAAACTGGAGACTTCCAATCTCTTCAACTTCTTCATCTGAGAACTTTGTATGTACTTACAGAGAATATGAGCGAAGACACGAGCTGTTCTGTTTCCTTGTGAATCTTGCACCTGAAACGGTGCTGTGTTCAATCATTCAAGATCTCAGGAGGTTAACTAAACTGAGTAGGAATATTTCAGGAGTAGCATGGGTGTGTCCAAGACTCTAAACTTGCTCTTGGGAAAGGATAACTCAGCTAACTCCAATGTAAAGTTGCTCGGACGTTCTCAAAAGAGCCGATGAACAGAGCTATTAACTTATTTTTTCATTGTTCCTCCCCCTTTTTTTTTTGAAACCTGCTACTGCTCCTCCTATTTGTTCCACACGATAAAGACGAAGCACTGAAGATGCATGGACTAGTTCTGACCACACCTGATGTCCTGAAGAGCGGCTGCATCAAGAACTGAAGAGCAGGAGATAAGCTTGCTCCAAGTAGAGCAAGTATTATAGTAGGCTGTAAGCCAGCTAAATGCTGAGGTGGAGGAGAGAGAGTAAAAGCGGGCTGTAAGCTTACAGCCGGCTCAGACACAAAAACCAAAAAAGTCTGTGAGACAGACAAGTAGGCTATGTATTAATACTGATGAACTAACTATTATACGAGTGGGCTGCAAGAAGGCTGTAAAAAAGTCTTACAGCCAGCAGCTGGCTGTATTATAATACTTGCTCGTACAACAAGAATGCACATGCATGAATCATGATGCAGCAGCTTCTGAAGCTTATACAACAAATGCAGAGTCAGAAATTCAGGGCCCAGAGAACAGTAGAGGCAGGCGTTTGGGATTGACACGCCTCTGCTTTGGATTTGCCCCACGGACACCAATTATGGATTCCAAACTGCGGTTAGTTAACTGAAATCGATGGTTGTGCGCTTCACAATCCCCATGAAAGTGAGGTGAAAGAAAACAGGCTACGTCGGCATCACTGTTTCTTTAACCCAAAGCAAGGCTGCCACTGCCATGAAAATTGCTGTCCTAGTCGGCCATTTAGGCAGCAGGGACTGCTATTTTTAAGCTTTGTAAGACATAAACATGTTGTCCAAGGCCTGGGTGTCATCATCTAGAGGGACCAGGTTGTAAACATGTAAACATGCTGTCCAATAAAATTAATATAAAAATTTCTTATATTAATTTTAATGTTTTATCTTTATTTGGCATAATAAATGTTTTATAGTTACTCGGACGTCAAAAGTAACGTTTTTAACTTTTAGGTACGACCACTCATTTTATTCAATTGTTTTTGCAAATTATAAAATAAATAAACCATTGTTAAAGTATCTATGATAAAATAAGTCATAATAAAATAGATAATATTTATATAAAAATTTTGAATAAGACGAGCGGTCAAACAAGATGACATAGAGTCCAAAACATCACTTTTAATGGAACAGAGGGAGTACATATGATAAATTTATCTATATGTTTTTTTTTCAACTAGATCTAATTTTTTCCCTTTGCGGAGCACCGCCATGGCCCACCGTTCGCTTGTCTTATAAGCCGTACTTTTTCTGCCAGCCAACAGTGTTTTTCTCTCACGATAAATCAGCGAACAATATTTTCAGTCATGGCTTTTCAGACCAACGAATAGGTTTTGGTGGGCCTTGTTCCGACCAATATCTTGTGACTATGTGAACCTCGATTTTTTTTTTCAAATTTTCACCTTATTAGTTGCTATATGTTTTTTATCTTCAAGTTTAAACTTAAATTTTGGTGCTTAATGTATCTTTTATTAACTTTCTTTTTGTTGAAAAAATATTGAAAGTAAGAATTTAGGCCATCGACCGTACTCTTAAGTACTACAATGGCATATAATTAATATTGAAAACTTTTACCATCTCACTTAACATAAGCGGAAGAGCTTGATGTGAAATCTAAGATAGGTAGCAGTGCTAACCTTAATAGGAATATTAAAGACCATATAGGTATAGTTATTTTTGGTCTACACTAACCTCCCAATAATCAAGAAGTTTGAAATTATTTATCAAGGAATTGTGTATATGCAATAAACTAACAATATTTCTTTATTATGAAAATAGACTTCTTATGATTATAGAATCAATATCAATACATGAGTTAATAAAATATTTTTCATGATTGCTGAAACATAACATATAAGAAAAATGGGATGTGATTGTCGCCGGCATGTTTGGTCTCTGTCCAAACTATTTTATTACTAATAGTATCATTTTGCTATGTAAATAATTCTATTCTAGACTAGTAACGGTAAATTTACCTATCATAATCACCATACTATTCGGTATCCAGATGAGATAAATTTTATTACTAATAATATTATTTTAGTCTATAAATAATTTTGTCGACATCTTTGTACAGTAAATTTGGGTTGATTATCACTTTGGCATCTGGTATCCGGATAAGGTTATTTTTTATTAGTAGTAGTTTCAGTTTGTTATATAAACAATTCCATCCTAACCTTTGTACGGTAAATTTGCTTGTATTAATCACTGGGGTGTCCAGTTTTCGGTCGAGGTAATTTTTATTACTCATAGTATCATTTGTGTCTAAAAATAATTCTGTCTAAATTGAAGTGTAGTAAATTTGCTAATGATAATATACGGGCATCTGGTATCTAGAGGAGATTATTTTTTATTATTAATAATATTATCTATTCCTATAAATAATTCTATCTGGATCGGTGTGCAACAAATTTGTATGTGACAAGCTACGGGCATCCTATGATCGGATGAGGTTATTTTTCATTACTGATAGTATAATTTTTATTGCTAATAATTCTGTGCACACCAGTGTTCAACAAATTTGCCTATGATAAACAACACGACATCCGATCTACATCGAGACTATTTTATTACTAATAGTATCATTTTACTATGTAAACAATTCATTTTTGGATTGTTAGAGGTAAATTTTCCTATCATAATCACCATGGCACAATAAAATTATTTACAGACCAAATAAATACTATTAGTAATAAAATTTACCTCATTTGGGCACGGGACGCCACATTGATTATCACATAAAAACTTATTGCTCACATATCTAGATAGAATCATTTTTATTAACGAGGTATCCAGTATTTTGACAAGGGAATTTTTATTATAAATAGTAACATTTGGCCATATAAATAGTTTCATCCAGACAGGTGCATAGAAAAATGAGATGTGACAGTCACCGACATATCTGGTATGTGGCCAGACTATTTTTATTACTAATAGTATCATTTTGCTATGTAAATAATTCCATTATAGACTTCTAGCGGTAAATTTTACTACTCGGGGTCTGGTCTGGATGTAATTATTTATACACCTAAGTTTTACTACTCTAGTCACGATGGAATAAAAGAGACCGATCAATTTTACTGCTGACATGTCGCAATAAAATTATTTGCAACCCAAAAAAATATTATTAGTAATTAAGTGATGTGAATAGAAAAATAACTCGTTAACTCGAACGTAAAGTTTCTAAGGGACGTGCTCAAAAGAACCGAAGGGACAGAGCTAGTAACTTTTTTCACTGTTCCTTGGCCTTTCATTTGAGACTTGCTACTGCTCCTACTATTTGCTTCATCGAGTAATGTTAGAGAGAGCAAGAGGAACTAGCGTTTGTAGACTGACATGGTAAAGACGAAGTACTGACGATGCATAGACTCTCTTTAGACCTGAAGAGCGACTGCATCAAGAACTGAAGGCAAGAGCGACAGATAAGCTTGCTCCAAGCTAAGTACAACGAAGAATGCACATACATGAATCATGATGCAGCTGCTGTGGAAGTTGGCGGCTGAAACAATTGCAGGTAAAAGTAGGTTCATGAGCCTTATCTATGGGTCTAGACTGAAACCAAATTAAGTGAATGACGAAATGGCTAGCAGCTAATGGAAAATGCGACAGGGCACTATATGCAATTATACGTCAGGACTCCAAAGTCTAAATTCACACCCAACTTGAGAGGTTGGAAGTACAGGATAAAATTGGGACCCGGTTGATCTCTGAATGTTCTCGACAACATACTATGGTGCAAAACTGAGGCATTTGGGATTGACACGGCTTCCCTTGACGAACAACCCGAAACCATTTATGGATTCCAAATTGCGGTCAGTTAACTCATACCGATGGTTGTGCGCACTTCACAATCCCCATGAAAGTGAAGTGAGCAAATGCCAAATGGGCAACATTAACACCACTGCCTTTTTAACCGAAAGCAAGGCTGACATGAAAATTGTTGTCCTAGTCTGGACAGTCTAGATGTCACTCTATCTAGTTTATATTTTAATTGAGACGGAGAGAGTAGATTACCTATAGATAGATAGATCTAGATCTAGATAGAGATAGAGGTTGAGATAGCTATCTAGAACACTGAATGTACCCCAGAGGTCCAAGAAACCATTATAAATATTGAAAATGTCTATGATATTTTTCTCACACCAAATAACCATATGGCATTCAGTAAGGACGTAGTGGTTCCTACTATCTTCATCCAGGCCTTGCTCCTCGTGGTCTATTGTAAGTAACTAAAACAAACCTTCTCTCACTTATCAAGTTCGAGCTCCATGAAGGAAAATATGTGGTGTATATGGTTCTAACTATCCATCGATTTATGATTGTACGTAGGTGCGGAGGCAAAGATATGCACCAGGCCTAATCCATTTTACCTTAGCTTATGCCAAAGTGATAAGGACTGTGGAGACTCGTGCATTCATTTTGGCATCGGCACCAGCGGGTTCTGCAAGGGCAGAAGACCACCTACCAGAGTATGCACATGTAACTTTGAATGTCCAAGGCAAGGACGAAGCAATCTGCCAGGAGTCAAGCCGCTATCCAGCGGGCAGAAGTTGTTGTCATCTGGAGATGAGCCGCCATCTAGCATGCCCGAATTGGAACTGTCCAATTGAATGTTATGCCCGAATTGGAACTGGAACCTTTTGTTTCATCAATGAAACTGGAACCTTTTGTTTCCATTATCTAAAAAATGTTGATTGATGAAATAAGAGAAACGCATTTATATGTACACATGCATGTTTTAAGCAATCGTGTGAAAGTAATTAAGTATATATTATGAACAAAACTAATAGTATTTGCATGATCCACGAACTTCTTCATGGACAAGACAAGACCCCAGTACTTTTTGTTCTAATATGGCCTGTGTGTTTCTCATGACAGACCTAGCCTAGAAAGCCTAAGGTTCTGTTTGGATTGCTTTCACGACTGACCGCAAAAATTAAACTTAGCTCTCTGTCTGGATGGCTTCCTAATCACGTCGTAAGTCTTGCATGCTACAAGTTTTGCTTCAGCTTTCAGTAATCTATGGCGAGCAAAATGCTCGCCGTGCTTTTAGCTCACCATAGCTACTGTGTGGTAAACCGAGGGAGCTATCCAAACAGGCCCTAAACCTTAAACTGATGAGTGCAACAAGATCACCATTTCCTAAGTAAGTAAAATGTACATGCAGTGAATGTCTTTTGGCCACTTTAATTTCTAGATATTAGTTATTTCTCTAAAGAAAGGTTAGGCCTGTTTAAAAGTGAGATATAGATAGATTGATAGATAGACAGACAGATAGATAGGTAGATAGATACATAGATATATAGACAGACATATAGATACAAAGATACATAGATACATAGACAGACAAATAGACAGATAGATAAAGAGATAGTGAAAATGATACTTTATTATGTGGATACTAGCATCTATTTCCACTAATTGTGCACACAAATAAAGTGCATGAATTTAGCCTGTTCGTAATTTCAATTCTTTAGATACTCAAAAATAGTTGCATTTGACAAAATTTTAAACAACTAACATAACTATATATTCTAAGAAGGAGGGGCGAATAGATTAGATATAGATAGAGAGATTTAGAAAGACATAGTTATCGATATAGATATATAGAGATAGCCATCCAGAATACTAAAAGTACCTCAGAGGTGGACTAAGGAGAAGCCAACTAGAAAAAACTAAGTTCCCGAGCCTTATCTGTGGGGGCTAGAGACTGAAACCAAGCAAAGGATGAAAGAGAGATACTCTTAGCAGATAAGAGCTGCGACAGGCCTCTATATATGCATTTAGCGTCTGCTCTAGTGTTAGAAAATCAGAGTTCACCCAACTTGAGAGGGTGTAAGTACAGCATTACTAGGGCACACCTCTAGTTTGGTGTTGCCTGAAGGATTCCAAATAATGGTTAGTTAATACTGATACCGATGGTTGTGCGCCTCACAGTCCCCATGAAAGTGAAGTGAAAACTAATGAGTAACATCACTATTTCTTGAACCCAAAGCAATGCTGCTAGGGGTGTAGATGGATTGGATACACAAATAGATATATACGCCTGAATGTAACTACACCAGCAGCCACTGAAAAAAACTACTCCATCTAGAAATGCAAACATTTCTCTGATTTTAGAATAGATTAAGAAAATGAAAATGATTGTAGCGCACATAGATTCAATTAATACCTACCCTTACAGAGATCATATAAATGGAATACACTAATCGTTTTCTAAATACCAAATTATGTTGACACATATAAGGAAACTAATTATTATTAATGAGGGATATAGGGGGTAGATCATGATAGAAATGATTACATTTGTAGGAAAATTTCGAATGCTGCTAGAAATGCTTAAATTGTGAATTGAGTTTGAATAGCCACCTACACAGGCCAGATCAAGCAATCACTATAAATATTGAACATGTATATGCTCTTTTCATCACACCAAGTAACCATGGCATCCAACAAGATTGTAGCAGTGCCTGGTGTCTTCATCCTCGCCTTGCTCCTTGTTGCCTATTGTAAGTAACTAAATCAACCTTGCCATGGTTCAAAGTAGATCTACTTCTAATTCGACATTTAATTACACATATACCTCTACAATATATCATGGAGCGATTACTTTGAAGCTACATTCAAGAGTACATGTTGTTATTATGCTTCGAACTACTTGGTGATTTATGATTGTACGCAGGTGCGGAGGCAACAATCTGCTCAAGGCATAATACTTCTTACCAAGGCTTATGCCGGAGCAATAAGAACTGTGCGAACTCGTGTACTCAACATGGGCTTGGCACTAGCGGATACTGCAAGGGCAATGTCCGTATTTTCAAAAAATGCTTTTGTACCTTTGAATGCCCTGGGGGAGGTGGAGGGGGAGGGGGAGGGGGAGGAGAAAATCCACCAGAGGAGGGAGGGGGAGACGAAGGGGGAGGAGGAAATCCGCCAAGAGGGGGAAGGGGGAGACGAAATCCGCCAAGGGTCAAGCCGCATTCCGACGAGCACCAGTAGTCATTTTGGGATGAGGCACCCTTTCAAGTCTAAATTGGAAGTATATGTCTGAGTGCTTATGCAATTTATCGATGGAATAAAAGCAAAACATATATATGTACACAGCGTATTTTAAATCAATCTATCGCATGAAAGTAATTAAGTGATATAAACAAAACTGATGGTATGTGATGTGAAACATATCTTCATGGACAAGGTTCGGTACTTTTTGTTCCAACTAGCAAAAATACCTGTGCATTGCAAGTGGACAAAAAATTGATTGAGATAAAATAATATGATTTACTTTTCTTCGGAATGACACATACCATTAACATTTTGACAATAATACCACACGGTGCAACATGGTCATGAGGTCATAGGAATTTTCCAATTCGTTGCGACGCAAGATACACAACTTCCACACATGGCCTCATGACCATGTTGCACCTGAAGTCTCATGACCGTTCTTCCGTCGCAAATGACCCCCGGATCTGGTCATGAAGTCCTGAAGCACCTGAAGTCTCATGATTGTTCCTGTGCTCTGGTACTCTCTCCATCCCACAAATAAAAATACATTTAGAATTAAAATTTTTTCCCATAATATGTGTCAATATAGGCCCTAGGCTACTATGGACACAACACATCACCGATTCATGTGGGTACGAGAACAAAAAAAAGAAAAAAAAAGAAAAAACGTTTTTTTAGTAAAGCCTCCTAGAAGCGTTGTGACTCGTCCTGTTGTCCTTGTTTATGTGTGGGACCAAGAAAAAAAGGAACTAGTAAAAAAGGGAAAAAATCAATCGAGTCACCTGCATCCATCTAAAAGCGCCCGTGACCGGTCCTGTTGTCAACTCGTTCGCATCTGCATCGTCTTCAATGCACCATCTAACCAGAGCAGTTCCCCAGCACTCGCTACCGGTGGTCGTCGAGCTCCGACTGGCCGCACGCCTCTGCCTCGTTCTGAGCTTACCCGAGTGACTCCTTCTCCTCCTCCCTCGGCGGCATCAAGGGTGCGCTCGCCCGCGTGGTGGCTGGGCGGATCTCGCCGGGCGGCCGAGCTCCCTGGCTAGAGGTCGCCCGCTTCTTCCCCAATTCCGGCCGGTGAGTCCCCACTTCTTTCCCGTCCTTAAGCCGATGGACGCCTCCACTGCCAGTTCGCGTGGCCGCCCAGCCCTGCGCTTCCTCTGTCCTAAGATATCCCTACTCTCTGCGCCCTCTCACTCCTTGCTGCGCTGGCTCGTCGGTGCGCCTCGTGTCCTCCCTTCCTTCACTGTCGCTGTAAGACTAACGACAACCACGCCACCCCTGATCTCCCTAGGGAAGCAAGCAAGTCTCACCAACCCATTCTCTCAACCGCTCATGATTCCGCTTCACTCTATATGTGTCTACGGGCAGTCCAGCACAAAGCAGCCCCGTGACTCCGTGAGGCCATCGTAATCCCGTCCAGGAGTCCACAATCCCTCAACTCCACTTGTTGACTATCCCCGAGCGGAGCAGTAGAACCCCAGCCGCATGACCGCAGGCTCGACGCTCGGCCGCCAGCAACCCTCCGCGACATCCAGTCTGGATGCACGACCGTTCACTGTCCCGCATGGCCGAGCTTCCATACCGGCGACCTCGGACCCGGCTGTGTTGTGCCTGACCTCGACCTTGGCTGTGATGTGCGCCTGTGCCCGAGCCCCTGTGCGGCTAAGCTCCCACACCAGGGCACCACTACCCGGTGGCCGGCGTCAGCACCAGCGCACCACCACGCCTGTACAGATTGCTGAGTTATCTGAATTTCGGATAGATTGGGAATACCTGAACCTTAACTTGAATTATTGTGTACCCGAATTTGCGGTAGTGTTTTTAGAGGTAAATTAGATAGCAATTTCTATTACCTGAATTTTCAATTACCTAAATTATCTATAATCAAGGATTTGGGATTCGACCCGAAAGGCCCGAAATTCTGTGGTTTTCGTCCAATTCGGACAAGCCCGAGAAAGAATTGAACCAGCCAAATTATTTCAGCCCAATTTAAATTTTCGGTCCAGCCCAAGGTCCATACTAGCCTACTGATATCCCCTGCTATTTATGGAGCTATGAACAAACTCCTAAAGACTGTATTGTCTAAATATTGGCTCAGTTTATGTTATGCCTTTTTGGGCTATTGTGAAATTAAATTTGTGTTGGCTGTAGCCTATGTGTTTGAAAACTATTGAAGTATTAATTGTTTTAAAGCCTTGATCAAAGCCTGGTACATTGCTTCATCGTTTTTAACAGATTTCTTTTCTGTTCTCTTTTTTATAAAAAAAAATTGGACAAAATTTGTTACAATTCAGTCAAATTTCGGTCAAAATTTGGGTAAACACAAAAAAATTGACTGGTCAACTTAACTGAAAACTGGTCCGAAATTTCTGAATTTCGTCAAATTCAGCGACCACCGAATTTTTTAGCGTTTTGAATCCCAAAACCTTGCCTATACTTTCTCGGTTTCGGCCACCCCTTAAGAGAAGTAGAGGAGATTTTGATGAGTTCTTCGGCGAGCAGAGCTGCATCGGTCATGTCCAACCTTCGGTTTGTCTATGAGTATCCATCATGACTCATCTCTTGTTCGGTTGCATCGGTTAAGTCTGACCTCTTGCAAGCTTTGTATAAGTTAGTTATCGTCGCTTAAGTTAATGGTAAGATTATCTCAGTTAAGTTTGATCTTTTATGATTTCTGATAGTACGTTATCCTTTGATTCTTATCAAAATCCGCACAACTGCATCACTTAGGTCTAACCTCGTATAGATTTTGACACGAATCCCTTGCCTGGTTAAGATTGAGTTAGATCCACTTTATTTATCTCCTTGAATTGTCATCTTATTGCTTTATATTGTTAGCATCTTGCACTGATGATGGCGCTTGTTAGTTTTTCCATTCTAACCCCATCTTGATCGAAGATTATGTGTGGTCAAAGGCATATTTAGTCATACAATCAAATCAAGATAGTGGCTAATCCTAATTCTACTTTGCTCCTTGAAAACATATTTCTCTATTGGAACTTAGAAATAACTTTATAAGAAAATATGAGCTATCTTTATTTATCATTCTTTCTCTTCTCTCTCTTTTTAGATGGGTATCAGAGTATCCATTGTTTAATATCTTGGACACTTGTCCATTCTTTTTTAGTACTTTTTTTTCAAATAACTTTTTCAATAGCCACATGTCTCGTTTTATAACAAAACTTTTGAGAGATAGCAGGAATAATTTAGAGAAATATTTGGCAGCTTAGCAACCTAGGAACGGAAACATGATCCACATTCCCGTTTCCATGTTCCACGTTTCGGAAACGTAAATATTCCTGTCCCCATGTTATAAATAATACCCCAAGTTTTTGTTCTCGTTCTCATTCTGGAAACGGGAACAAGATCATGGCTGCTATGTTTGGGGGCTGTCCTATAGAAAATATTTTTGATATTCACTCCCAGTGTAGGCGTAAAATATTTTCAGGTTAATATAGATGGAATGACATGTTGTTGCACCTACTCCTAGTGTAGGAATAATGCATATATGGTGGTGTGTACGTGGTCTTGATTTCAAAAGCATGACGAACCTCTCATAAGGCATCAACAAAGCTTGACCAAACTCAATGCAAAGCAAGTAGCATATATGTATGAGTGAAAGTTTTTTTTTCTAATCTATCATATATGGCTTCGGTAGGAATTCAAGCTTTATCGTACAGGAGCTCATCATGTAAGATTTTTATGTTTTCAAAGATAAATCTCTAAAACTCTAGTATCGCTAGGAACAAGATAAACAACTTCTCATATCTTGAAAGTGAAGCGAAAGCAAACGAGTAACATCACTATTTCTTGAATCCAAAGCAATGCTGTTAGGGATCCGGATGTAGATGGATGGATACACAAATAGATATATACGGCTGAATGTAACTGCCAACAGCCAATGAAAAAAACTACTCCATCTAGAAATGCAAACATTTCTCTGATTTTAGAATAGATTAATAAAATAAAAATGATTGTAGCGTGTATAGATTAAATTAACACCTACCCTTACAGAGTTCATAGAAATAGAACACACTAATCGTTTTCTAAATACCAAATTATGTTGACACATATAATAAGGATACTAATTATTACTAATGCTTAAATTGTAGGAAAAATTCGAATGCTGCTACAAATGCTTAAATTGTGAATTGAGTTTGAATAGTCACCTTCGCAGGCCAGATCAAGCAACCACTATAAATATTGAACATGTATATGCTCTTTTCCTCACACCAAATAACCATGGCATCTAACAAGATTGTAGCGGTGCCTGTTGTCTTCATCCTCGCCTTGCTCCTTGTGACCTATTGTAAGTAAAAACTAAAACAAACCTTTCTGCTTATGAAGTTTGTTGAAATACTAAAGGAAAACTACTTCTATCTGGACACTTGGTGACATATATACCTCCGGTACCTCGGAGCTATATATATATATATTACTATGAAGCTTTTTTCAAGAGTATGTATGGTGCATATGTTCCTAAATTAACCACCGAGCGGTTTATGATTTTACGTAGGTGCGGAAGCAGCTATCTGCTCGAGGACTAATGGTTTTTACCACGGACGATGCGTGAGCAATAAGGACTGTGCGAACTCATGCGTTCAACATGACCTCGGTATCGGCGGGTATTGCAAAGGCTGGATCCTTTTTATCCGACGATGCACGTGTACCTTTGAATGCCCAGGAGGCAAGTTGTCATCTGGGGATGAGATGCCGCTCGGTACACGCCCAATTTGAAAGTATCCGATCCAACTGAGTGTCGTGTATGAGCAGCTAGTTGAGCGATGTAATAAGAGCAAACACATATATATGCGCATGCATGCATGTTTTAAGAGATCGTGTGGAAGTAGAAAGCGGCCCTTGTGTTTATCATGAAAGACTAGAAAGCAGCTTGCAGTAAGTGATGTCTATGTACAGAGCTAGCTCACAGTTTCCTGAACTAAATGCTCATGCAAGGTTACAAGCTTGCCCATACTACCTAAGTGATGGTCGAGTCCTGAAGACCATAGAAACCTTTGCATTCCATTAAACTCAACACAACATAACCATACTTACCAGTCTCCACCTAGCTCCGTGATGCAAGCTTACAAGCTTGTCCATCTACTTCATACAAAAAACTGATATTTTATATAGGATAATCTCAAAATGAACAACTACGAATAATTAATCCATAAACCAAGGACCTACTCCCTCCATCTTGAGTGCATTCTAAAAATTTTAAAACAAATTAAGAGGGAACATAAAATACGCATATATCTTGATTTTATTCCTAGTCAGACGCTATCATCAACATGATTATGATTGGTTGATAAAATAAAAAGTATTTAATGTAGAATTGGTTGTTGTCCTCTAAAATGTATTATATTATTTGAGGATAAATTTTAAATGCTAGAATGCACTATATTACAAAATGAATGAAGTACACTGTAATCCTAAAACACAGTAATAGTAATCAAGCACACATCAATCTTATTTCATGGTCAAATAAACTCATGATGAGAGGATAGGGAGGAAGAAAGGGCTGACGGCCTGGGATGGCACACGTGCAAATTTTAGTTCCCCACCTTGGCGCTATGATCTAGGGTGCCGAGGTGGACGGCAATATCTATATGGCATCAAGGTCGGCACCACAGACCATGATGCTAAACTCCTATCACTTAAGTGTCATATTGATATATAGAATCCGTAGAAGACTTATAACATGCCCCTGTGCTTTGTTTCAGATTCAAGCACCGATGATCCAACGGATCTGAGAGAGAGAGCTCCATGCGTGTATAGAAGTTCTCCGCCAAGAGCTTTGAGCCCAACGGGTTCTGCTGGCATCGAGTGTAGGTATATTTTCCCTGAGCATCGGGTAGCTCCATACTCAGAAGGTCTTTGTTATTTAATTTTGTGCATCGTGTGTTCCATCGAAGGTCTTTGTTACTATTGTACTTCGGTCACAATAATATATCCACTATAATTGTGATTGTTGTGTCGTTGCTCGAGTACCATTTTAGCCCCGCTCCATCAAGGTCATCAATATTTAGTGTGAAGTCACCGTACCTCACGAATAGATTAGTCCAAACGGTTTAGATCCACTCTACACGTTGAACGAACCACACCTACCACCTTCCTACTTACGTTTTCGTTCTCGCTTCGTGTAAAAGGATTAACGCGAATATCATGGGATTGACTTTAGAAGCCTTATATGTTGGTCTAAAACTCACTCTTAACAACCAAGGTGAGACTAAACCCTCCATAATTATCTTATAATATGCAAATGAGCCATCACAGGCCAAATTTCAAATTAGGCTGGGTGTGACAAACACCCCCCTCAAAGGACCCGACATCCTCGTCGACTCAACATACCCACAATCGGGCAAATGATGACTAGGAACGTTCCCTCTTAGTACACACGACCGTACGTCCAGTGCCAACACATGTGTCATGTCGTGCATCCCGCAGGGGGCCTACATGCACAATGAACCCCATGTCCGCGCTCTGACCCGCACGCGTGGTCATGAAGGTCGGCTCTGATACCATTTGTAACACCCTAGAGTCCAAACTGTTTAGATCTAATCTACACGCTGAGCGAACCGACCTACCACCATCCTATTTACGTGAAGCGAAGATAAAAGCGTAAGTAGGATGGTGGTAGGCGTGGTTCGCTGTGGCAGAACCTCCTGAATTAAGTGGCCCACATGCACACATCATTGTCCCAAAGACTTCTGATCGACGTGCACGAGTTCCAAATGACTCAAGAAGTCTGTCGGGTGTCCTCGGGAAACCC
>Ga0182004_10000251_pt1 | contig 29116 bp, 23 predicted proteins | sample Sormic07211540_1_FD_120479 | JGI IMG/M metagenome (GOLD analysis project Ga0182004, IMG submission 120479) | Endophyte microbial communities from Sorghum bicolor roots, Mead, Nebraska, USA - 072115-40_1 MetaG | ecosystem: Host-associated > Plants > Roots > Unclassified | place: USA: Nebraska...
TATAATAGATGTGATGTTCTATAATATATTTAATGATGTTCTATGATGTATTTAGTGATGTTAATGTTCTATAAATATATTTACGATATTTGAAAAGTAACCCTTTGACATTATTTGAAAATTGTCTCCATTTTGTGTACTAAGTTGATGAGATAGCCTATCATGACATAGTAAAAAGGGGAGTTGTGGCTTCACCATAGATGTGGTAGATGGGTCCTCTCCATAATTTTTAGTTATAGAGATTTATGAATTTTATTGTAATTGAGTTTATATTCAAGCTAAGTATATTTTTTAATATAACCCATAATCCATAATTAATTATACAGAGAATGAAAAGATACATTTCCATCATTAAGCTGGTGCACTAGGCTACTCTTCTAGAAATGTAGATTCGGCAAGGTCAATGGCACGAGCAGCACCTGCTGCCTTGTTTAGGCACTCTTGGTGCTCGTCGTCTGGTTTACTATCAGCAACTATGCCAGCTCCAGCCTGGAGATGAGCGACCCACTCTTGCCGTGACTTTTTGTCCGTGTAGGAGTACATGGTGTCAAATCGAGATGTGGTGGGGAAGACGATAGTGCGAAGAGCGAGTGCAATGTCCATATCCCCACAAAAGGAAATCCCTCCAAAGCCACCACTATACGGTCCACGCATATTCACTTCTAGCTGATCAATCAACTCCATTGCTCTCACCTGGTTGGGTTCACAAAATGACATGATAATCAAACTCAAGACAACTTCACACCTATAGGGAAAAAACAAGAAATATTTGCCAACAACATTATTTGAGGACAAGACACCACTTAGTCAAAGGTCATGCAATGAAAAATATAAATGATATACCCTAAATTATTATAAGTTTCTTAATGTTTTCTAAAACTCATAAATTTACAACAAGTTTATCACCAATTTAGTCATATTACAGAGATTTTTATTAATGATGGCAATATGCCAGCTAAGATATGAATGGAGTAAATAGCTGCCCACAACAAATTATCTAATAATAGGTAAAATTTTAAACCTATGAGTAATATTTTGCACACCTATTAAGTATGATACCTATGATTATCTTTATGTGTGAGTTGGTTTATCACTAGAATAGATATAGTCCCTTGCATTTTAAGCATCAATACGTAAAGCAATATAATTGCCTATATCCACAAGTGACGTTTGAATTTTATTTCTATATTCGAACCCATACATTCAGCTAATGTGTAGTGGTTCAATGTCAAAACAACATTTAGGGATATAATCATGCTTGTTCATTCCTTGGTTATGCATGCCTACCACTACTGTTTCAATAAGTTACCTTTGGAGCGCCACTAACTGTTCCAACTGGTAATGCAGCTCGTAGTGCATCCCAACACGTAAGATCATCACGTAGCTCTCCAGTGACCTACATAAATTTAAAAACAGCCATGTCTCTTATAAATAATTATTGATAATACAAAACATGAACATGAAAATATGTTAACTTGTTTATACTATATAATCAGTATTCTACTTACCACATAAACAATCATAATAAGTGGTTAATGATAAACTTGTATTATATGATAAAGACGAGAATCGTTTAATTAATACATCCATGAAAATTTTGATATTGTTGAATTTTGTTATTATTGTAAAAAAAAACTCACAGTAGAGCTGATGTGCATGACATGAGAATATCGTTCAATATTCATCAATTTCTCCACCTTTACTGAACCTGGTTTAGACACCTGTATATGCGACAAGTTCATTGTAGATGATACAAGATAGCTATATATTAACTATAATAACTAATAAACTACCAAACTAACTTTTTCTGAACCATAGTACAACGGACACATATAAGAGTTTGTCTTATCTAAATCGTAACCAAAAGTTCTTCTCATTGATATTGCATGCAATTTATTAGTAGCACTAACAATAGTGTAGAAACAATGATGTGTCTGATGGAAAATTTATCCATTTTTGTTGTTATAGAAAGTTGCTAAAATTTGTTTAAACATAAAACTGAAATATAATTGTACACAAAAGATAGATTCATAGCATGTGGCAACCATTTGAACATTCGACATAAAATATCTCTACTCTAAAGAAATTTGCATCCTTATCCAGTTTCTTAACATGTTTACCATGCTAAAATTCTTTAGTTTTAGAGCCGACTATATATTAACATAAAGCCATGGGCCCATGTATCATTTAGAAGCTTCTCAAAATGATGGATATTATTCTCAATTGCTTACTAAAAGATATTAAAGAAATTTAAATGACACAATGACACATATTCTAATGAATTAGAAATAAAGAATGCCAACAAAAATAAAAATGAACAAGAAATGAGAAAAATAAACCTTTCCAACATCATTTCGGCCAAGATCTATTAGCATAATATGTTCAGCACGCTGCTTTTCATCACTTAAAAGCAATTGTTCTAAAACTTTATCTTCTGCTTTTGTTTTGCCTCTTCTTATGGTTCCAGCAAGTGGTCGATTGACTACTGTCCTCTAAAAAATATTATAATAAAAAAGAAGTTCATTATATTCACTTCACCATAATATTTCCTTTTTATAATATTTAAGATAGTACAATAATCACTAAGATTATTTTATGATAACACAAGCATATAAAAAGGTAATATAATTTGAAACTACATTGACTCTAATAATGTTGCAAGCGGTCGATTGACTACTGTCCTCTAAAAAATATAATAGTAAAAAAAGTTCATTATATTCACTTCACTGTAATATTTTTCTTTTTATAATATTTAAGATAGTACAGTAAACACTAACATTATTTTATGATAACATAAGCATATAAAAAGTTAATATAATTTGAAACCACATTGACTCTAATAACGTTGCCAAAATATCTAGTTTTGAGAGTTTTGAATTCATGCCTAATTTTATCACATCACATCTCAACTATGTTTTCATTCAATATTTGAAAAAATCATAAACTATGTTACTATTTTATACATCCTACATCACTATAGATATTAAACAATTTCTAAAAAATAGGGGTAAAAATATAACATGGAGATATGTTTTATATTTTAGTATTACCTTTTGCACTCGAGTAAGAATTTCAGGACTTGATGCCACGAGAATACAACCTCGTGCCTAAGAGATGTCATAAGAGATGAATCACAGGTATATCAATTAGTATATGTTGGCCAACGTGTTAAAAACTATATATTTTACATGCATTATAGTTACCTGTAGATAGGCCATATATGGACTAGGATTTACGATGCGCAATGCACGATAGATTTCAAAGGGGTCGGCAAATGTTCGTCTCTCAAAACGTTGGCTTAGAACTACTTGAAAAATGTCACCAGCTAAGATGTGTTCTTTAGCTTGGACAACTATATTTTTATATTCTTCTCTTGACATCGTTGAATTTTGCATTACTGACCCAGTGTTTCCAACATTAAGTTTTATAGAACCAGAAGAAAGCATTGGGCTACAAGAAGGATTAATAATTGATTAGTAAAATTAAGCACTAGTGAAAAAATGATGTTTATGAAAATGAGGAATTATGTAAGTCTTATAGCTCACATATTGAGGCAATGTAATCTTGATAACAAAGCTTCAAGTCGAGTTGTTCCATCTTCATATGCTTCATCAATAGAATTATAACAATCTGTTCTCACCCAATGAATAACATGTGTTTTCTATAGCAAATAAAGATTAGACTTGTAAGCAACAAGATCTTTACTCTCAAATTTGCCAGATTTGTGGTTATTATGAATATTAAACAAAAGTAGAATTGAAAAAATAAATACACTTTGAAAAAATACATTGTTCCTATGGTATAGTTTTACCTGTCTATAATGTTATAAAATTAGTAAAAAAATCACCATACAGCGATTGGAAAACTTTGATATTTAAGAGGGTGATAATATATCAAAAGTCAATCACCATATGTGGTTGTGGATAATTTATAAAAAGTGCAATCATGACAAGAAATGGAGCGATAAACATTTGATGATATAATTCTAATCATGTCCAATGTTATACGATATAAATGCAATTTATGGACATATAAATAATTTTTAATTTTTTAATTAATTAGAGAGAAATATGTTAACAAATCAACCAAAACCTATAAAGGGATGATGTATATGGTACATACCTTTTCAACATGATCAAACACAATGACATCACTGTAGAGGCCTAAATGGATGTCAGGAAGGTTTCTATCGTCAAGTGGTGCCTTACTAAAAGGAAGCTTCTTTGTTTCAACATAACGTACTGTATCATATGAGAAGAATCCAACCCATCCTCCTACAAAATATCATAAAAATGTTGTGACCATAATTGATACAGAGCAAAGAACTATTCCCATGTTTTCCCTTTAGAGCATTCTAGCTATCGAAGAGAAGTAATATTAGTATATCACCAAACAACTTTCTAGCTATTGAAAAGTACACAAATGTCGCAACAAAACTGCTTGGGCATATCAAGGAGAGGTCACTGAGAGGGATATGCTCATGAAGCTACCTATGACCTGTATGATGTCCTTTAAACACTATTTATTTGAGTGTGGCTTAGAATATTATATTATTAAGCTAAGTTAAAATTTATTTTTTTTGGTTGATTTTGACTTACTATTTTTCCATATCCTTATTCCGTTTAAAATTTTGAACTCTTGTAGCAATGTGTAGACGTATGCTAGTGTAAAGCAAGAGGCAACAAAGGATGTTTTTACCTTAAAGGAAGTTCATAGATCAATCATCTATGGCAATTGGCAATATGACAGCAATTTAAGATACACAAATCATAGCTAGCATTCTCATTTTAAATCTAGAGTAACATGAAGCGGAAAAGGTACCACAAAATGCATTAGGGAGGCCGTCGGCAATCTGTGGGTTCCACTGCTCCATGATTGTCCTAGGGATCTTCATTGGATCAGGCACGAAGTGCTCCCTCCTCGACTTCATCTCATGGTCCATCACTGTCACATGGTTAGCCTTGGCCACGATCTCCATGGCAGGCTGCGCCCCGACTACGCTATACCTCCCCTGCAAAACACATGTTCGATTAGACGGCTAGACCACTAGAGGCCGAGAGTCGGGCGACCGGGTGTCACTGATAGAATCTATTGCTCACCACATTGGTGCCCTCAGAGCCCTGCTCGACGGACTCGAAGAGAAAGCTAGGCGCCTCGCGGTCGTCCTCCTTGACGAGGCACCGGTACGCGAGAACCGGCGTCAGATGATCGGAGAAGATGCACCTCGTGAGCGGTAAGAGGTTGCAGCCCTCCGCTGCTGCCATCCGGAACTTGGACTCCTCCTCCCTCACCGCTGAGCGCACGCACGAGAGATGAGACGGTACCACGTACGACATTAATCAACCAAAATTGTAGCATACCCAATCTCAATACGGAACAAACAGCCTTAGATCGAGAGGCACAAGCACTCACCGACGGCATCGAGCTGGTGGAACGTGGCGGTGGTGGCGCGACAGGTGACGACGGCGGCCCCCCGACGACGGAGGCTGAGCGGCCGCGACGACGGCGTGAGGCGCAGCGAGAGCGCGAGGCTGGTTGTGGCCATGGACTGCTAGAGGATAATAGCAACCTGAAGTGTGCCGATCGATGGTTGTTGAGGGGAACGAGCAACAATGGATATAGATAGCTGCGGGGCGGGGCAGGCGGGGCGCGAGGGAGGAGCACGCGGGTGACGGGCGAGGGCGGAGTGGAGTGGGGAGGGGAGGGTGCGCGGACGCCGCGGGACACGTCGAGGCAGCACCTGGCTTTCCGGCGTGGCCACCTGCGTGCTTCGGCAAAGAACAACAACGGATTATGTTGTGCCGTGGCGCCCCGTCCACGAGGTTTAAGCTGCTCGCATGCTTAGAGAGTTAGATGGATGGACGTGCATGTTTTTCTCTCAACTGTTTTGTTCAGCAAACGGATTAGGATGTTTTTTTCTCCCCTTTTTCTCGCATTTTGGTACATTTTTTGGTGGTGAAAATTCGAATCAACAAAGCATCTTTTTTTCAATCAAAGAATGTTTCTTTTAATGCGTATGACGAATAAGTCAACTTGAAGCTATGTCGAAATTCAAATCAACAAATAGTTAATTAAATAAAAAATATTCTCCATGCTAAATCGGTGCGACAATTTGACCTGAGGCTAGTACATTCATATTGAAAAATCCAAATAAGCAAATGGCGCTGGTAATCAGAGAACAAATTCTAAAGAAAAAATAACTATTGTTAGATAATTGAGGACTTAAATTCAGATAACCGGGTTTGTATCACATAGGAAACCTAATCAATTCGGATGAGCAGAATTGCTGAGTAAATAATGTTTTTTAAATATAACTATGAGATATACAATTAATATATAGAAAGAGAGGGAGAGATAAGGTACACTATAAATAAACACAAAGAAAAAACGATCACGTGAAGTCCTAGGCTAAAAGTTTGAAGCGGTCAGCACCCACGCATGAGTTTGGCAAAAACATACATAAACGGACTGGCTTATAGTTTCACCAGCAGCAGCGAACCAGCGACCCCTATATATAGGCCTTGTTCAGATCTATTTTTTTTTATTTTAACATTATAACACTTTCATTTTTATTTGACAAATATTGTCCAATCATATAGTAACTAGGCTTAAAAGATTTGTCTCACGATTTACAGGCAAACTATACAGCAATTAGTTTTATTTTCATCTATATTTAATGTTATATGCATATACCGCAAGATTCGATATGATGAGAATCTTGAAAAGTTTTTTGTTTTTGGGGTGAACTAAACAAGGCCATAGAGGACAATTGAGGGGGTGTTTGGTTTGGGTTGGTAAAGTTTAACAGCACTGTATCATTTTTGTTTTATTTAACAATTAGTGACTAATTATAGACTACTTAGGCTTAAAAGATTCGTCTCGCAAATTACTCTCTAGTCATGTTTTTAGTTTCATAAATAGTCTATATTTAATACTTCATGCATGTATCGAAACATTCGATGTGACGGCCGGTACCGTAACTAAACGGGCCTTGAGAATCTTCATCGTGAAAAATACCAAAAAAAAACAAACAAACAAAAATGTTTCTACGCGCACGCAATTTAGAGCAACCTTAAATTATTAAATTTACAAATGTGAAAATTATATGAATAGATTTATTTTAAAATTTTTTTATAAAAGTATATGTATATTATTTTTTCTAAATCTTTATCTTCATCTTCATCTTTATCTTTATCTTTACCTAATATTTAATCATAAAAATTTCAATCTGCCAATCGTTTCTGTCCGCCACGCCGCTATATCCGTGTCGGTCCAGAATCCGCTCCTAGTACGTGGTGGAAGAGAAAAAAATAAAAGTTTTTTTAAGGTCAATGCAAAATCTCATGTAAAAAAAGTTAAGAAGAAAACTATAGGATGTAGGTACAAAGCTCCTGCTTCCGGAATCGTTACGCTGAGGGAGGAGGAGAAAAAAAAAATAAAAGTTTTTCTAGGTTCTCAATACAAAATTTTCAGTTTACTTTTCTTTTATTCTTTAAATCAATTAAAAATTGATAAATATGTTGTAATTTATAGAAAAATATAAAAATTACAAAATAAATTTTGTTTAGCTCCACATATTTAGATCCATGCAGTAAACAAAAAATATCACTTAGTATATTTTTTCCTGAAGATGCTTGCTTATGCTTTTTAATGCAAAACTGAAATTGTAGTTATCTTGCTCTAATTGTTATAAAAATTTTATGATAATCTATTTAATGTGATGTTTGATTTGTGGTAAAAGTTTTAGCATCATTCTTGCATATCTCACTGATTCACTGATTTACTAATTTATGCTTGAGGATGCTTCCATTACATTTGAATGATGTGTTGTTATGTCATATGAACCCTTTATAAACTCATGTATTCATAATCTATATACATTTAACCGATATATCATATTTCATAGGAATTCTAATATAAATAAAAAAATAAAGCTAGCAACAAATTTCTCTTGTTTTAATATAATATACTAAGGTATATTAAGAGGTAATATTAGAGTAAGATAAGGTTTGACTGATTTCTATTTTTATTATTAAATAAATATGTCTCCAAACTATATGTTATTGTAAATATTAGTTATCTAATACCATATATGTCATGGTTATCAATAAAATAAATTATGGATTTTAAATTTTATAAAAAGGATAATATAAATAGATATGTAACATTATGTCATCACTTTCTATGGCCATTTGATCTTTTTCTCCCGTTACAACGCACGGACATATTTGCTAGTCTTCTTATATAAAAACAAGAGGTCAAAGTTGTGTTTTGAAGACCATGTCACTGTCCTAAACAACATTAAATCCTATATATGGACCTGACTTGGATTGGACTTTTCAGCTCTTACGGATGTTGAAATTTTGTTTTTCCCCCTTTCAAAAAACTGATGAAACGTGGTATTGGTTGAAGAAATTTTGTTTACCACTGTAGCCTATCACCGGAACTTTTGAAGAGTACTACTCCTCCGTATATAGGATCTAGGAGTCGTTTAGAACAACGACACATTCTCTAAAACAAAACTTTGACCTCTTATTTTTATAAAAATATTTAGAAAAAATAATATATGTATATTTTTATGAAAATATTTGTTAAGACAAATCTATCTGTCTAATCTTTAGATTTGCAAACTTAATAATTTAAAAATTATTAATAATTTATATTTCTAATGCTTACCAAACCTTGTCCAAAATAATTTTTGAGGGAGTACCAAGTCATTTTGCTTTACCACGAGAACCTAGCGCATCAGTTCAATTAGGCGTTGTTTAGTTGCAAAAAAAAATTGCAAAATATACACCGAAGCATTTTTGTTTGTATTTGACAAATATTATCTAATTATACACTAACTAGACTCAAATAATTCATCTTGCAGATTACAAATAAAGGCCTTGTTTAGTTTACTCCAAAAGCCAAAAAGTTTTCAAGATTTTCCGTTACATCGAATCTTTCGGCACATGCATGAAACATTAAATATAGACGAAAATAAAAACTAATTGCACAGTCTACCTGCAAATCGCGAAACGAATCTTTTGATCTTAATTAATCCATTATTGGACAATATTTATCACAAACAAACAAAAATGTTACAGTAGCGAAATCTAAAATTTTTTCGCATCTAAACAAAGCCTAAATTATACAATTAGTTACGACTGACGACCAAGTCGCGGCAAACAGCAGCGACGCGTGGGATCGACGGATCGGGAGCGACCAGCGCCCAGCGGGGAAGCTTGTTCGTGGCGACGCGTGGCCATGCCTACTGCCATGCCGCCCGAGAATATTCATCAACGCGTGGCCATGCCTACTGCTGGGCCCTTTCCAGAAAGCAAGAAACGGGGCCGGTGATAGAGAGAGAACAGAAAAGAGGAAATCATCAGAATTCAGAAGTCGAATCTGGTTCGGCATATGCTTTACGATGATCCTTAGTACTAATCCTCTACTACACGGCAGTTGTCAGATAAAATGTGAGCAAGGTTGGCCATCGGCATCGTAAGAAGGAAAAAAATACTGCAAACATCCTCTCTCCATCTATCAACATGTCAGTTATTTTTTTTAATTTGACTAATTTTATAGAAAAAAAATAACATATATGATACAAAATACACTTCTTATAAAAATATATTTAATAATAAATCTAATGATACTAATTTAATATTATAAATCTTGAGATTTTTTCTAGAAATTTAGTCAAGTTAAAACGTTTGACTTATAATAATCTAAAAAATTAATTCTTTATGGATGGAGAGAATATACTCCCTCCATCCCAAATTGTAAGTCATTCCAAGTTTGACCGAATTTATATGATAAAATAATTATTATTATGATACTAACTAAGTATCATTAAATTCTTTCTTAATTATATTTTCATAGTATACTCACTTTACGTTATAAATCTTAGTATTTTTTTCTATAATTTTGGTCAAACGTAAAAATGTTTTGACTCTCCAAGATTTTTGGAATGACTTACAATTTGGGATGGAGGGAGTATGTTAGTACTAATATGTTTCTTTGAAAGGTACTACTAATATTTTTTTGAAAGAACTAATATTATTGGTCACATACAAAAATGTACAGACAAGAAGAGCATGCCTGTCAGGCGTATACATGTGCCGATCAGTTTGCACCGACTGGGCCCGCCTTATGATTGGCAATCTGGCATCGATCATCTGTCTGGATGATTGTTGGGGAATCTCACGTCTCCGTTACGAGGGGAAATATACTCGTTTTTATTGTCATTATTACTCGTCTAAGCAATTTTTACTACTACCTCCGCTCCAATTTGTAACTGCTTTGGCTTTCCAAAATTCATACTAGTATATACTTAGGTATAATGTATATGTAGATACATAGCTAAAGATAAAAAAATAGTAAATACTTGCTTAAAAGCCAATTGTTGCCATGGAGAAGGAATTGCTTCAAAGGCCAGCGAAGAGAACAGAAAAACAATTCCCCAACTTAAAGCTGATTCAGCTTCAACTATATTCCTTGTTTGTCATGGGTACTCCACATGTTTAGAAATTCTGTCCCGAGAGAAAAAAAACAAAAGAAAAATCCTTACTCCCACGTAATATAAGTGCATTCCAGTGTTTTTAAGCAACTAAACGGAAGTACAGTAGACACATGCACTCTAACTCGATTTTATAGTTTATGAAATTTCTATGTATTCATGTATGTCTTCTGCATGGTCAAAAGACGTGTTGTTTAACTTATACAAATATAATGTCCTTTAAATTCCTTAATTTTGATATAATAGTACATAATTTTGATACAGACATATTGTCCTTTAAAATCCTTATTAACTTTGATATATAATCTTAAATGCTTCAACACACCGTATTATAAAGCCATGTTTGGATACCCCTCTGATTATAATAATCAGATTATATAATCAAATTTTGATCCAAACAAGGTTGGTTATATGATGGATTATTATAATCAAAACCTTAGATTGGAGATGATTTAGAGCCTGTTCGTTTCAAAGGAAGAATTCCGTACGGAATCATTACTTTAATTTATATAAGCTCTATTGGCTGGATTGATTTATGACGTGAAAACGATTTAACCGAACGATCCTTTATTGATGCTAAAAGTCCAACTTGCTTTCAACTAATTGCTTAACTTGTCAAACCATAAAAGATAAAATAGAAATTTCTCACTTTAACAAATCATAAACAATCACCATATTCATTGAATCATCTAATTATTATATTCTATAATCCTAATAGTAGTAGTAATAATCCTACGCATAATCTGGACTATAATAACCGAGCCGTGACACAAGAAGTATCTCTTAGGAGCACTGTGCCATTAAAAATCTAGACAATCACAGAACCACTTGTGGCAACCCAATCTCCAAAGACCAGTGCAGAAGCAGATAAATATCAACACAATCGACGCCACGGGACTGCAGTCAGGTCAAAATTCAAAGTACGCAAGCGTGTGGCTCTTGTCACATTAGCGTAACCCACAGCAAAACAAGAAAAATCTGCCTGGCCTGAGCGGTCCGAGCACACTTCTTTCTCGACGAGACGTGGCACATGCTTTTCCCAGCAGTTAAATATCATTTGCAGGCAAACAAAAACGACCATCCTAATACCCCAATGATGGGTGGGACCAGATGCCTAGCGGTCCCACTGCTCCGTGTCACATGCGCTGACAGGCTTGGTGCGCGCCGCACGGCAAGCACCGTGCTCTCCGCGACCGAGTTCCCTCCCCATGACGTGTGGGCCCACGGACGGCACCTAAAAGGGCCCACCTATCCGCTTTCCCTAACCACCTTCCCACCACCCAACCCCCACGGGGTAAAATCGGAAAGGATTAAAAAAATCGCCGCCGCCGCCCGCACGCAAAAGCAAAGCAGCTGCTGATTGAAAAAGGAAGAAAAAAAAAACAGAGCTCATCAATTCAACTGAACAGCAAGCGCACACCTACCCTACCCGCCGCCCGCCGCCGCCGCCGAAGGCGAAGACCACCTCTCGGTCCGGCGCGATGGTCGCCGCGGCCCGCCGCGACCCCGGGACGCGCCTCCTGGTGGCGCTCCTGCTGCTGGCGCTGGTCGTCTCCGGGCACTGCCTGGACGCGCACCACCGCGGGCTGAAGCGCCGGCGGCGAAAGCACGAGATCCACTCCCCGGTCAAGACGGTGGTGGTGGTGGTTATGGAGAACCGCAGCTTCGACCACATCCTCGGCTGGCTCAGCCGCACCCGCCCCGACATCGACGGCCTCACGGGCCGCGAGTCCAACCGCCTCAACGCCTCCGACCCCTCCTCCCCGGAGATCTTCGTCACCGACGAGGCCGGCTACGTCGACTCCGACCCCGGCCACGGCTTCGAGGACATCCGGGAGCAGATCTTCGGCTCCGCCGACACCTCCGCGGTGCCGCCCCCCATGTCCGGCTTCGCCCAGAACGCGCGCGGCATGGGCCTCGGCATGCCGCAGAACGTCATGAGCGGGTTCAAGCCCGACGCCGTCCCCGTCTACGCCTCCCTCGCCGACGAGTTCGCCGTGTTCGACCGCTGGTTCGCCTCCGTGCCCACCTCCACGCAGCCCAACCGCCTGTTCGTCCACTCGGCGACATCCCATGGCCTCACCTTCAACGCCCGCAAGGACCTCATCCATGGCTTCCCGCAGAAGACCATCTTTGACAGCCTCGAGGAGAACGGCTTGTCTTTTGGCATCTACTACCAGAACATCCCGGCCACGCTCTTCTACCAGAGCCTCCGCCGCCTAAAGCACCTCGTCAAGTTCCACCAGTACAGCCTTAAATTCAAGCTGCACGCCAAGTTGGGGAAGCTGCCAAATTATGTGGTGATTGAGCAGAGGTACTTTGATTGCGAGATGTTCCCAGCAAACGATGATCATCCGTCACATGATGTGGCAAGGGGACAGAGGTTCGTGAAAGAGGTGTATGAGACACTGAGGGCCAGTCCTCAGTGGAACGAGACGGCCCTGATTATCACATACGATGAGCATGGCGGATTCTACGACCATGTCCCTACACCGGTTGTCGGAGTGCCCCAACCTGATGGAATAGTTGGGCCTGATCCATACTACTTCAAGTTCGAACGGCTTGGGGTGCGTGTTCCCACCTTTCTCATCTCACCTTGGATCGAGAAGGGCACTGGTGAGTACTCCTTGCATTGAATTCTTAATTTTCATGCCAGTAAAGCATGGCATACGGAGATACAAAAGTTCAATAGAATTCTGAAAAAAAGTGATGCCTGGCAATAGGTACTATTGATTTAAATTAGTTTCAGGTAGGAATTAATTTTCAAGGTCAGATTGTGTTTTATTTTGATTGAAGCGTAGTACAAATGTTTTAACATCATTGGATTCTTATCAACATTTTATAAGGACAACTTTGCTGTAGATTTAGCTCAGAAACATCCAGTGTTTCAGTGTAGAGGACGCTGTAATTTTCCTGCTACTAGTAGCTGTTGATGAGCAAATTAATTTAGTCTTTCAGCTGCCAGGTTTAATATATGTATAGGAAGTAGCACTGCAAAGAATTTATCAACTATCTGAATAAAATTCAGACTTTCTACATCGACTTATTGTTATTGTGGAGACATCCTTTATGTCTGGCAAGCAGCAGTCTATGTGGAGAGTTTGTTATTAGTTATAACTTAGACCATTCTCATGAAAGAGGGCTGAGCTGCCTGTTATGCTATCTTGGTGTCTTGATTATCCTTATATTGAGGTTAACGAAGTTAGGAACTTCAACCATTTTCTAAGCCTACTCATCAGGAAGTTATGCTTCCATTATTCCAAGGAAATATTGAGCTGCATGTTTTTATCAGCAGAGTTCACACCTGCTTTTCCATCTCACAGTATTATAATGACCTTGCTTTTCATTTGTGCAGTGATTCATGCACCGAATGGTCCACAGGAAACCTCGCAATATGAGCATTCATCCATTCCTGCAACAGTAAAGAAGCTATTCAATTTACATTCTAACTTTCTGACAAAGAGAGACGCATGGGCTGGGACCTTTGAGAACTACCTTAAAATCCGGAAAACACCAAGAACTGACTGTCCAGGTACATATTTATGGTAGTTTGGTATAAGTGTTATGCCAATGGAATAATAATTATGACATTTTTTGCACTATACCTGCCATGTCGGTACTTCGTCAATAAATTTTTAATAAAAACGAAGGTTAACTAATACTGTAGCATGTTCTGCTCCTGGAATCTGTGTTCACATACTCTTTTTTCCCAAACAGAGAAGCTGCCCGAGGTGACAAAGTCACTGCGACCATTTGGTCCCAAGGAAGATTCATCTCTCTCGGAATTTCAAGTGGAGTTGATTCAACTTGCCTCACAGCTTAACGGTGATCATGTACTGAACACGTACCCAGATATTGGCAGGACCATGACTGTCGGGAAAGCTAACCGCTATGCAGAGGATGCTGTCGCCAGATTCCTGGAAGCTGGTCGGATTGCTTTGAGAGCTGGTGCAAATGAATCTGCTTTGGTGACGATGAGGCCTGCTCTCACCAGCAGGGCCTCATTGTCCTCTGGTTTATCATCAGAGCTCTAATAGATCGTTCCACAGTGCCCAATGTAATGTGGTAAGAGAGCCTACCCCTTGGTGGTGTAGTGCAAATATGACACTATAGCATCATGTAACAGACAGCATGGTTTTGTAAATAGAAGTCATGATCATGATATTGGACATCTGGATTCTGATACAGTATATGTCAAAGTCCCCTTCTGGATAATGTGTAGTAGGGATTTCTAAAGCATTGTGGAATTGTACCTATTCAGTCTGTACTGTACCTGCTTGTCAAGCAGTTGAACTGCACTTTGGAGTTATGTATAATATGCTACTTATTAAACAATATGTTTGTGCCCTCAAATCTCAGTGCGGTGATGTGTGTATGTATTCAGGCCTTGTTTACATGCGAAAAGATTTTGAATTTCGCTACTGTAGCACTTTCGTTTGTTTGTGGCAAATATTATCTAATCATGGACTAACTAGAATCAAAAGATTCGATTTATAGTTAAACTGTGTAATTAGTTTTTATTTTTATCTATATTTAATACTTCATGCATATGTCAAAAGATTCGATGTGACAGAGAATCTTGAAAATTTTTTGGTTTTTGGTTTTTGGGATAAACTAAACAAGGCCTCAGAATTGAACCATCCGTAAACAAGCTATTAATCTGTTTCATTAATGCATGTCGACACATGAGAGCTCGATAGCTCCCAGCCAGAAGAAGCCAGATCACAGGGAGTAGAAGCAGGAAGTACAGCCAGATCACAGGGAGTAGAAGCAGGAAGTACTACGGTACTCCCTCATCCCAAATTATAAGTCATTCTAAAAATTTTGAAAAGTTAAAGCATTTTCACGTTTGATCAAAATTATAATAAAAAATACTAAGATTTGTAACGTAAAGTGAGTATACTATGAAAATATAATTAAGAAAGAATCTAACGATACTTAGTTAGTACCATAATAATTATTATGTTATAATATAAATTTGGTCAAACTTAGAAAAGTTTGTCTCTCCAAAATTCTTGAAATGACTTACAATTTGGGATGGAAAAAGTCTATATAACCCCCAACCTATTGAGCTGGGTCTATATAATCCCCTAAACTATAAAACCAGGTATTTTACACACTAAACTTTGTAAAACCGGATAAATAAACCCCTAGGGTGGTTTTGCAAAGTTGTTTTGCATACGTGGCGCTCCATGCTGGCTGGTTTTGATGATGTGGCATACAGGCCCACCTGTCAGCCTGGATGACAGCTCCTGCTCTTCATCTTCTGGCTGACCCCGCCTAGGTCTTCTCCGACCTGGCCACCCGCACTGCTGGCGGACAGCCTGAGCATGCTGAACGAACGGCGATGCGGCACGCATGACTCCGCCCGCGCGTTCAGCACTTGCTTTATACGCCCATCTCGGTCGCCCATTCCGAAAATTCCCGTGGAATCCCTGTGGTCTGTCTTGGTCCGCACCATCTGAGCCTGTCCGGTGGACGGAGCGAACTGCGGCTTGCTGCAAATCCCGACCTGCAGATGGCTCCTTCATCTGCTACAGCAGGAGCAGCAGCAGAACACAACCAACAATGCCATCAATTGCTTTTCTCCATGTCGCCATGATCCATGTGAAGAGAAGATGGATGGATGGATCGGAGGACGCACGCAGCGACTAGTAGCAAGAAGGCAACAGGAGGTGAAATGAAAAGTCGGGGGGAGGCACTCAACGCTGTGTCAGACCACTACAACACTTAATTTTGTAGTACACCATGAACTGCTCGGACTCCCGGATTCGAAGTTTTGAACAGCTTGGCCATGTCCGGCGTCCGGGAGGCCCGGGGTTTGGCCCGTCGGCTGTTGCGCTGCCGGAAGGCAACGACTGCCGTGTGGAGCGTGAACTCGTCGTCATCGTTCCGGTGTTTCTGGGCAACGCCGCGACCTCCTTCCACCTACGCGGGCAGGGCAACACCGAGCATCCAGATGGCCCCGTGCTCCCGTCGCCTCCTTCAGCGCAGGCATGCGGGCGTCTGCGCCTCCCGCCGGCGTCTCTGCTCCGGCCCGTCGCCTCCTTCAGCGGACACGCGTGTGGCGACCATAGCGAGCGCGAGCGCTGCGGACTCCACAGACGTGCGGCGCCCCCACCGGCTCACTTGGCCAGGTTGCAGAGCTCCCTGGCGCCCGGACACGCAGCGCCGAGCACGTCTTCATGCCCACTTGCCGAGGTGCTTCACGACTTCACGAGGACGTCGATGCAGTTGTGGCCGTGGTCCAGGAAGCCCTCGTACCCTATCCCGAAGTCTAGCTCCGCGACCAACCCGTTTGGTGCTTGCCCTGCTACCACCACCTCCTGGGCCAGCACCATGCCACCACCATCGCTGCCGCAAGTGCTGATCCACCGAAGGATTGCCGCAACCGCGTCACCCGTCGCAGCCTGTCTCCCCTGCCTCTGAATCTCTGATCGCAGTTGCTGCGTGCCGCAGCTGGCCACCGCAGCAAGCCAACAAGCAAGATGCGCAGCCACTGGCCGCCGCAAGATGCTCCGTCCCCGCTCAATGCTCCGCTCGCCAGCCTCTCACAGTCCCGCGCGCCACCCAAACGAGAAAAACAGACGATTTTTTTCCCTTCAGCATGCTGCCAAGAGCCCTAGAGGCCATGTCATCAAAGATAGACAGCGTGGCGTACTGACATATGCAAAACCACTCAGAGGGTTATTTGTCCGGTTTTTAAAATGTTTAATGTGTAAAATATCTGGTTTTAAAGTTCAGAGAATTATGTAGATTATCCCTAATATGTGAGGGGGTTATATTAGACTTTTTTTCAATTTGGGATGGAGGAAGTAGATGACAAGAATGAGTGGCGTTGGAGTTGCAGAAGGGACTACTGTAGTAGAAGCTGGAAGAAGACGACAAGAGGTTTAAGAAGGCAACCCCCGCCACTATCCATTCCCAGCTACGGCCACTGCCAGCCATCCATTGCTCCGTTGTCCGTTTCCACCAAATCCAATGGCGCTCAGGCTCTCCCTCGCCCCGCCAGCAGCTGCACCCGCGACCGCCACATGCCGCTGCAGCAGCGCAAGCTTCCTCCGGCCTCACCGGAGCAGGAGGCCGCGCGGCTGCGTGGTGGCGATGGCCGACCTGCTGGGCGACCTTGGCGCGCGCGACCCCTTCCCGGAGGAGATCGAGAGCCAGTTTGGGGAGAAGGTGCTGGGCAACGTCGACACGCTCCACCAGATCCTCATCCCCACCCTCTCCGCGCTCTCCCTCGCGAGCCTGCCGCTGCAGCCCGACGCGGAGCCGCTCTCCCTCGACGACGCGCGCAAGCTCCTCTTCAAGGTCGTCGGCTGGAGGCTGGTCCTCTCCGACGGCGACGGCGACGAGCAGCGGCCCGCGCGGCTGCAGTGCGTCTGGAAGGTGCGCGACGAGCTCTGCGGCCAGGAGCTCATCGCCAGGATCAACGCCGCGCTCGACGGCGCCGGCCACGCCCCGGCGGCCCTGGTGTTCGAGGCACCCAACCAGGTGACGGCCGAGCTCTCCACGCCCTCTGCCGCCGGCGACAGCCTCACCGTCAACGACTACATCGTCGCCGCCAGGATAGATAAAGTCAAGACGCTCGATCTTATCCCAAAGAAGCGAGCGTGGGCATGAGCGGTTGATGATCGATCGATTCTCCTCCCTTCCTGCCTCCTAGTGTTTTCCTTGAATTTTGTATACCGAACGAATGAACGAGTGGGAAAGATTCATTACTCATTTACTCCTGAACTTAAATCTCTTTCCAAACGAATCCTCTTTTTTTTTGGCCATTTGGCAAATGCTGCACATGATCTGAATGGGGCTAAGATTCCTGGGAGGATCATGAGGGTTAACAATGTGAACAAGTACAATAACTCAATTTTCATGTCCGTAAACATGGGCATCTTCATGTCAAGCATGGGCATTTTCTGTCTACAAGCATGGGCTGTTGAGAATGTTGAAAACTGATGTCTGGAAGGTAGTGTTACTGATCATCAGAAGTATTTTACTAAGGTAAGACGGTGTTTAATTTTGATTGGAACAATACCGCAAAGATGTTATTATATGTTTTATTTCAAAATCTTAATGACAAATTTCTATTTATTTGGTGCAGAGACATCCATTAACTGTAGGATCATGCGGTAATTCCACTCCTACAGACCGTTGTGAGCTGCTGTTAACCCAGAATGCATAATATGGCATATATAAAAAGAGAATCTTATAACCGAGTATCATGCCTGCTATCTATCATGTAGAAATGTTTAAGGAGAAACTCCTTAAAAGCACAAACCTAAAAAATGGTAATAAACGATTTTGAGACTTGATTTAAGAACATTGGCTATAAAAGGTTATATTCTTTATCTATATGTTTTGTGGAAAAAAATATGAAAGAACAACAAATTAGTATCCTCACATATGAAGAAGTCTCCCTTACAACTTCTTCCCATTTATTTGGCAGAATAGCCATTTTGGTCCCTCAACTATTACTCGAGGCTCGATTTTATCCTTGAACTTTCAAAACGTCCGTTTTAGTCCTCAATCTCATTTTTATAATTATTCTCATATTTTTAGCAGTTTTAACTTTTAAGATATGTGTCTTTCATTTTTACCATATTTGTCTATATAACACGCCAAATCGACTTGACACGCTGGCGCACAATCAACATGAACACGCAAAATGATCACTGCCCTTGCCCATTCTTTCACTTAGCTGCAACACCAAGAAAATTTAAATATTCTACTCTCTTTGAGCAGGCTAGGGCGGACCTGGCGCGGCTAAGTGAAAGAATGGGCGGGGGTACCGATGTCATTTTGCATGCCCATACCGACTGTGTGCCAATGTGTCAGGCCAACCTGGCGTGCCACATAGACAAATGTGGTAAAAATAAAAGACACGTGACTTAAAACTGCTAAGGATGCAAGTGTCATTATAAAAGTGAGATTCCGATAAACATCATCCATTATGATGGTTTCCCGAACTTCACCCTTAAAATGATGAACTTCAAAGCCAAGCATCTTACTCATAATCTCTAATAAGAGTTTCTCCAAAAGGACACCTATATGGGCACCCATATCCAAAATGGGTAGCAGAAAACCTAAAATCAATCTTTAATAGAGTACCCATATAGGAGATATATTTTGGGTTACCCGAGAGACACAAACCAAATATGAGTATATTCTCTCTCTTAGAAATCCATTTACAGAAAGGATTCTCTTTTGGGTTTTGTTGGAGAAGATGTTGAATGGGTATTAAACTTTTTGTCTGTAGCACTACCCAAATAAATAAGTCTTGTATTTTAGGTCTTATTTTTCGAGATAGTCTTAAAACCGTTTAATTTACCTCCGTATCCTGTTTTGAAGTGGCTAAGGCGGTTTGTTTGTTTTTTCCCTAAAAAACAGTCAACACTTATATCTTTTTTAAAACTACAAACAAAATCTCTAAACTTCTCCCAGTTTTTTTAGATAGATTGGGATATGAAAAATATAAATAAAATATTTAGATATCATGAAAAATATCTATAGATTTAAAAAATAATGTTAGCTCTAAAAATAGGAAACATCTAGAGAATTCATAAAGAATTATAATAGATTTCTAAATATGTTTTTGAAAACTTTTCAGAGCAAAAAAAAACACAATCAACATGAATGCGTTCAGCATTAATTTGTGTTACATCCAAATTTCCAGTGGATTTGATTCAACTTGCTTCACTGGCTCTCAGCTCATCGGTGATCATTTTTTGGGAGATCACCAGGGATGATATATCACCACCTGGATTTTCATTACCACATATGCCAGCAAATTTTCATTGGTGGCACCAATACTGTAGGTGAATTGCTATTCAGAGGATGCTCTTGCAAAAGGGCAAATTGATATTCAGCTAGAGCGGATACAAATGAGGTCTTGTTTAGTTTCTCCCAAAAACCCCAAAAGAAAATCAAGATTTCTCGTCACATCAAATCTTTAGACACATGCATGAAGCAATAAATATAGATAAAAACAAAAACTAATTGCACAATTTGCCTATAATTTGCGAGACGAATTTTTTGAGCCTAGACAATCCATAATTGGACAATATTTATCAAATACAAACAAAAATGCTACAATACCCAAAACCTAAAAAAAATTGCAAACTAAACAAGGGCCTGCTTTGGTGACAATGGGACCTCCTCTCAGCCTCTCATCGCGTCATGCAGGAACTCAATGGCCACAGACTTATCATCCCATCATCTGAAGTTCGAACACTAATATCGTACGTTTCCCCTTAGGTTTGGTGGGGTGAAATCCAACCAGAAAACCTTCCAGCTGATCAAAACTAGTATAAACTAGTGAAGTATTCCTGGTAGGAATAGATCCCAAGGTTGGTTCCCTGCCAAACGAACGTGCCCTAACGTGATTTTTATTGTGCTGTGAAGGATTTGACATGCATCATCTTAACTGTTTGCATACGTTATTCAGACTGCAGATTCTGCAGTAAGCAGTAGCCTGGCATGATTCACAAATACGATACGACAGATAAGTGTTAGAAAACTATGGCCCATCAGAAGATGGATTCGAGATCATCACACAGAAAGATCAGAAGGGTAACTCTCTCCCTCTGTCTTATCAAGATTTATACAAGAAAAACGGAGCAGCATGACAAGAATCAACAAACAATATGCCCTGTTTCAAGACATTTCTACAGACTAAAAATTGATTAGCCGACATTGTGCAAAATACTAATTCTACCTATAGTCCACATGTTCCCTTTCCAACAATTTCCTACTGTAATATAACTGAAAGCACGCACAACACTATCTCATCAGTCATGACCTGAATTCTCAGTTCTTTTTCATGAGGTACACAAGATAGCTCAAATGCTGCACTTCCAGTTCTATACCCTCGTTTTCACATCCTAGCAACAAATCTGATGGATCGATTTTTCACAAAGATGCGAGTGTGGGCATAAGCGATTGATGATTCATTGATTCTCTGTCTCCTAGCATTTCCTTGAATTTGTACAAATGCATGAGTGGAAAACATTCATTCCTCCCTGAACTTGAATCAAATTTGCAAACAAATGAGAAATTGCCAAATGGTTTCAGCAGTTGGGGAGTGCGAATTCTCTCTGATTGTTATTTGTTCGCTATTGGATGCAGTTTTAATTGATTCTTTGCTATCAAGTCCTAATTTTTTTGTTTGGCCAATTGTCAAATGCTGCATATAATCTGAATGGGCTAAGATTTCTGGGAGGATCATGAGGGTTAACAATGTGAACAAGTACAATAACTCGAAATTTTCATGTCTGTAAAGTATTGGCATTTTCAAGTACACAGGCATGGGCTGTTGAGAAACACAAGTTCAAGAGAATTTCTGGAAACTGATGTCTGGAAGTAAGGATTATTGATCATCAAAACTAAGTTCCACAGATTGTGTTTAATTTTGATTAGAAGTTGGAACAATACTGCAAAGACGTTATTCCAGTATGTTCCTTATTTCAACTATTGATGGACAAAATTTCTGTTTATTTAGTGCAGAAACATCCATCATGTGAGCTCATGTGAACCCAGAATGCATGCTATATGACATATATGAAGGAGAACCTTTTAAATAGTACCATGCCTGCTATGTATCATCCACATCCTATAAAAGTAGAAATGTTTCAAGAGGAACTCCTTAAAATCACAAAACTAAAAAAAATGGTAATAAACGATTTTGAGACTTAGATTTAAGAACAATTGGTTAACTATAAATTATAAAAGGTATATATTCTCCCTATGCTAAATTAGTGTCCTCTCATACGAAGTCCAGCGTCTCTCTTACAGCTTGCCATTTATTTTCAGCTGTTAGCATCTCATTCCCTCACAAGCCAAACAGACAACCATCTTTTGCACATGGGCAGAACGTCCATGGCACCCAAAACATTTGTTAGAATATTTCATTGCTCCTCACAACACGGGCTTTACAAAATTGTTCCAAAGAGTTTCTTCTCAGAAACACTTTAGGCTACTACCTGGAACCTACTAGTTCAGCCTCAGTCATGTACAATGTAAGCATTACTAGGAAAAAAAATCATTCAGCTAGTGGGAGCTAGGTGAAACATCAGTTGGAATAAAATATGCTAATAAAAATTGGTTAGATACCAGGAAAAGCGGCTTACTGTCAGATTCCGAATAGCGTAATGAGTTGCCCAATACAGACTTATTCATAGAACAATCAGTAAGATAATCTTCAGCAATGAGCTAGGCAGAACAAGAAACCAACAAACATGCACAGTGAGCCTCTAGAACAAGCCAGACCCAGCTCCTCCATAAATAACCATAACTTAAACTTTGTCTACAACAAGTCAAAGATCACTGGTGATTCTACTGCAGAGATCAGAATTGAGGGTCTATGAGCAGTCAGAGATCACTGGGCACAATACCAGCACGAGCTGTAGCATAAGCATCTGCAAGGCCAGGAACAGAGTCCTCGTGACAGTCAATGAACCTCAATTTGAAAGCATCATCTCCAAATTTAACGAATGTTGAAAAGCCCGTTCTACTATCCAGCAAACCCTTTTCCCGCAGGACCTTCATGACATAATGCCGCGGCATTAGCCTCTTCTCCAGGCTCATTGCCAACAGGACAGGCCTTTGAACAATGTATTGTGGCTCCACCCCAACTTCATTGACAAGGAACTCAATTTTGCGGAGAAGAATCTCATCAGAGAACCCTAATATAGCTGGCATCTTGGATACTGCAGAGGAAACCTCAGACTCAGAACAACCGAGGGTCCTCTTAAAGAACTCACGCTTGGCAGCAACCTTCTCTTTGGGATTACCGGCGACGACCGACACCACGTGCCTAAACATCCGTGAAGTTCGTGGCACCCCAAGCTGTTCCGCCCGCAGCAAAAACTCCTTGACGCGTTCTGGCTTGAAGTTAAGCAACCGCGTGTTGTTTGAACACAGCTGGACAATATCTCGAACACCCCACTGACAAAGCAAAGCTATGTTAGGCTTGATTATCCTCTCAAGGCTCATATTGAGGAGGACTCTATTCCTCTTTAGGGCCACCAGCACCTTCTCAAACGAGCCGTAGAAGGAGATGAAGAACTCTAGCCTGGAAGAGACGTCGCCCCGGCGGAGTGCGCGTGCGCCGACCACGAGGAAGCGAGCAATCTGGGGAGCAGACAGACCGACCCGGTCTCGAAGAGCAACAAGGCGGGGGGCGATGTTCTTCGCGGAAGCGCGAAGGAGAAGCGGATCTGCGGATACGACGGCGGCGATGTCGGCGCGGGAGAGACCGGCGCCGGAGAGCAGGGCGAGGATAGCATCAGGGTTGGAGGCAGAGGTGAGACGGGAGTTGGAGAGCTCCAATGATCTCTTGTATCCAATGGATAGCAACTCGCGGGACACCTTCTTGTACACCTCGCGGGCTTGGGCTGGGGCGAGGCCGCAGGCAGCGACGAGGTAGTCCTCGAGGGAGAAGGCCGCGGGGAGGGTGGTGGAGGTGGATGTGGAGAGGAGGAGGCGGCACGCGCGGGGGTGGATTGGGGAGTGTAGCGTGGAGGCGGCGCGGAGCAGAGGGAGGAAGCGATTTCGGAGTTGCAGCATGGCGGCGGGGGCGGGGAGGGGGAGGGGGAGGGGAGAGGACGACGGCTCGCTCTATGGACTTCGCTCGCACCCGCGGCGGCCAACACGGAAAGCTCTCAGGCTCTTTCGGGTGGACCGGTGGAGTGGAGGAAGGAGATGATGGATTCCTTGTATGGGCTGAATCCATGGGCCAAGTGCCGCGAGTGGCTCATTAAGCCCATCTCTCCCTACATGATCAAATCGGGGAATTCCTCAAATCGGTGTCAGAGTGTCCCAGTGCAAGACTAGCAGCACTACCTAAATACAGTTTTTTTTTAAAAAAAAAACAAATTGGCGAATTTTATCGGACTTCAAGACCAGCGACGAGCCGACAGATAAAACCCATCAGTGTTTTATGGAAAAAATATTCATTTTTAAATGTTACAAAATTATATTCACAACCTTTGAGCATATAATATTTCGTGGATGAAACATAATTTATTATCATAATTTTCAATATATCTTTTTATAAACTTTTATTGTAGACAAATTATCTTCACAACCTTTAGAACCCAACTCTTGTACAACGATTCCACGGTTATGCTATCCGATCCAACATGTTACCCTTTACTTTAGTTATTTTTTATTTCCTTTTTATTTTGTTATATTATAACCTACTAGGAAAAGTGTCCGTGCGTTGCAACGGGAGAAAGAAATTAACAATTTTTATAACCACGATATCTGTATAACATAATGTCATCAAAAGCTAAACTTATGTCTTGTTTAATTCCCACAAAAAACTAAAAACTTTTCAAGATTCCCTGTCACATCGAATCTTATGGCACATACATAGAACATTAAATATAGATGAAAACAAAAACTAATTGCACAGTTTGGCTGTAAATCACGAAATAAATCTTTTAAGCATAGTTACTCCATGATTAGACAATATTTGTCAAATAAAAATGAAAGTGCTACAGTAGCAAATTCTAAAAAGTTTTCGCAAGTAAACGAGGCCTTGCTTGTGGATGGAAAAAGATATTCATGAACGGCATCACGTCTTGCGCCGTGCAAACCACACCTGTCGATGGGCTCGCGACGCACCCGCATCGCATTGCACCCTCACGTCCTCTCTGCGCCCACCTGGCTCCTCTCCCCCAATCCTCCTCCCTGATCCAGACCCGGCAAAAATTTTGTCTAAATTTTTGCTTTTTAGTAATTTGAGGTTGAAATTTTGCCTCTTTAGTATTAGGTATATATAGGTATAGAGGTAGATATAGATATATATATTTATCTTTCTTTTTAAAAACAACATCTATTTATCTATTATTGCAGGGTTTTCACAGCCAACAGCGTGTCAGTGCAAGAGGTCAACAAATAAATTGACCTTTGTTACAACTTACACGTGTTCTTCAACGCAATCCTCATTAATCTACAGAACTACTCGTTGTACGCATGCACACAGGTTGGAGTTGCAGCATGTCAATGACAAGTTGAGCCGCTGTTTTCTGAGAAATTGAAGAGCATCTCTACGCATAGATTCGTCACGGAAGTTTCCAAGATTCAGACTTTAGAAGCGCGGATCAATCAGCCGGCGAGCGAAGGGAACACCCAAACCGGGGGCGGCCACTTCCAGAGCAGGTCCTGGTGGCGCCGCGCGACGGCCTGTAGCTCTCGTCGGTGAGGTCCAGCACGCCCACGTCCGACGGCACCTCGTGGCACCGGTCATGCGTCCACGACCTGTCGTCGGTGAACTAGACGCAGTCGCCCTCACCCCGGCGTCGTCCGCCGGGACGCACAACGACGCGCTCTTCCCGAGGAAAAGCGCACGCCCGCCCAGGACGACGCGACCATCCACCCGCGCCCATCGGCCGGCGGCGGCCGTCCACTCGAAGAACTCGACGCCCGTGGTGGTGTCCTCCACGTGCTCCGGCCAGGGCTCCCACGGCTGATGGTCACGCCAGGTCCTGTCCGCGCCGGAGGACGACGACAAGCGCACCGCGTCCACCCAGCACCGCCCGGCGCGTGGGCGTCGAGGAGCGCCACTCCGCGTTTTCGGCCCGCGCGACAGCGAGGCGGCTCAAGAGCTGACAGATGAGCAGCACGGCGTACCCGCCCCAGGAGGAGGCCGAGGTGCCACACCTCCGCGACGCCGACACGATGACGGCTTTCTCGTACACCTCGAACCGGAGCCTGTCGGGCACGAGCGTCTTCGGCGATACCAGCGTCTCCTCCTCGCCGCAGCCGCTGCCACCGCCGTCGAAGAAGGAGAACTGCAGGCCGTAGCTCTCGATGTGGCCGTCCGCGCCACGGCGTGCGTCGACGAACGAGAGCGTGGCGGCGGGCAGGAAGCAGATCTGCGCGCCCGTGACTGGGTTCAGGAGGTTCAGCTCCGAGCAGGTGTCGGCGGTGACGAGCCGCCCGTCCGGCGACGAGCCAACTCAGAGGCGGTTGTGGGCGGCCGACGCCGGCTGACAGATCGCGTACGCGCGGCTCTCCGCCAGACGAAAGTTTTTATAGACCAAAATTTTGGCTGAAATTTTGCCTACATTTATAATATAAAATAAGTGTTTATAAAGGTGATAAAAAGTACATATATATATATACACACAGAGTAAGAACATACCCAAAATTGCAAGTCTAGATAATGCTTTGATATCATTCCTCTTTGATTCTTCACCATTTGGATGTCATCAAGCATATGTTTTGGAACAACCAAATTAAAAGTATCTATGTCCATGGGCATATCATGGTTTAGAATTTCTTGCAGTTTCTTGAGAGTCAAGCTAATGGAATATGGTTTGCAGTTTTGCACCCAAACTTTCCTATCAAACATAATGAAATTAAGATAATGCATGCAGTCAATACAATTCAATTATAAAAAATGAATTAATAATGTGAAATGGCGCTTACTCCAAAGTTTGTGGACAATTAATTGATTTGATGTAGTCACAAAGGCCACCTACTAACTCACGTATGCCCATCTTAGAAAGAATAGACATTAGTGAGTAGTATTTATTTTCAATAGACAATGGGCACATTGCTTTTGAATTCTTTTCAACATTTGCACTTTCCAATATTATAACATCATCAGGATTTGACTTATTGTCAAGATTTTCCTGGAAGTTTGTCAACAGTGGTGCTGTATTTGATTTCCAGCATGACAATATACCGGCTAATTTGTACCTAAAAAGATTAATACTTTCCTGTGCGGTACAAATATATATCAATACATAAACATTACTTAATTACATGTCAATCACCAAAAATAAGAGACATATATACCTGTGTAATTGGATGAGATAGTGTATCTCCAGTCCAATATTCCATGAATTTGAGCAAAAATAGGCCGCAAGATGAACTGAATAGTTAAAATAAAATTTAGTAGTCAACATAAATAAACCACAAAATCACTTGGAAATATGTGTTTTTATATATACCTGTCTTTCTGAATTGGTTCTTGTAGTTTTTCTCTGACTTTCCATTTAGTAACATGAAGATCTTTCCAAACATGTTTAATCAAGTTTTGCTGACTTTCAAGAATGTCCAAATGATATTGTAGTCCTTGTAACTGTATAAATAATCAAATGATCAGAAATCGTCCAAAACTTAATGAACAGATTAATTAATAAAAAAATTTAAGAGGTATTTGAGCTATAGAAACAAACCATAATAGTGAGGTCAGCACGGTTGAATTTCCAACACAATGAATCGAGTACTTGAATCTCAGACTTTCTTGCGTTCAAAACAGCTAAATACCAATGATTGTCTTTGATATTTATTGGCAGAAAAATCTAAAATAAAGTTAATAGATTAGTTACAGATGTATAAAATTAGGAACTGAGAATCTACTAATCCAAATAATTGACAATGGAGATATATGTTACCATTTCATGCTCAAGATATTTTCTAACAATTTCTGTAATAAAAGTACTATCTTCATGTACACCAATGTTGCCATCCCTTTTAAACAGTCCAGTAATGAAGGGATTTTGAAAATATATCTTAGCATTATCCATATTTTGCAGATGTACTTGATCTCTTATGCAACATATATAAGCACTGATCACCTACAAATAGTTTAAAATACATTAAAATTAATATTAATAACGGGAAAATTGTAAGGCTGAAATTTTGCCTCTTTATTATTAGGGATAGATAGGAGACTCACATCATCGTCTAACCATTTGCCTTGGTCTAGGAGGCACAATAACTGATGTTGTTTCACAGATATTTCATCAATCTTCACCAGTAAGTCGTCTTTTGAAGATGTTTCAATTAATATTTGAGCACATAAGTCCATATTGGTCAATGTATAATCTGCATATAATTAAATATGGATTAGCTTTATATCCTTGCTACTATAATTGAAAGACTATATAAAAAAGAACATATATATAAATGAAAAAAATACCTTGTGGTAGATAGTCATATGTATCAACAACATCGTTTTGTTCTTTTGGTTGTTGTTCGTCATCCAATGGAAGTTTTTCTTCTCTCACTTGCTTATCTATCAATTTAGAATCTGAAGACAATGTCTCTCTGGTTGGCGATGCCATTGTCTTTTCATCTGAAAGTTTTTCTTCACTCATCTTTGCTTTCTTTAAGTGTCGAACATCAGAATTCTCATCATTGCTTGACCCAACATTATGATCCATTTTTTTCTATTAAAAAACAGCCAAAAAAATTTAATCAGCCAACATAACTCAATTGCACTACCACAGCTTTATTGAGAAGCATCATAGAGCCACCTTCAGCAGCTATAAAAAATCAGCAATACTCTCTTACATCATTAAACAGACAAGAAGTCTCTCAAAATAGATCCCCTGTATTTTTCAATCACATAGATCACATCAATCCATGGTTATATGGGAGTACACAGTTAAATACCTGGACGATCAGTGTGCACTTGACGTCGATGCTCAGCGGCGCGATGAGGGTGCCGAGTTGGTGGCTTCTTGCCGTTCGTCGTCCAACTATGTTGGCCAATACGACTGGACTCTGCTGGAGGAGATTGTATGCGAGACGTTCTGTGAAATAAAGTAAAACAAGAACCTTTAATATATATATATATATATATATATATATATA
>Ga0182004_10000252_pt1 | contig 29033 bp, 26 predicted proteins | sample Sormic07211540_1_FD_120479 | JGI IMG/M metagenome (GOLD analysis project Ga0182004, IMG submission 120479) | Endophyte microbial communities from Sorghum bicolor roots, Mead, Nebraska, USA - 072115-40_1 MetaG | ecosystem: Host-associated > Plants > Roots > Unclassified | place: USA: Nebraska...
CAGCGGGGGGGGGTGGGGGGGGGTGGGGGGCGGGGGAAAAGATTGGGGGGGGATAAGAGGGAGAGAGGTGGGTGGGGGGGTGGGGGGGGGGGGGGGGGGGGGACAGGGCGTGCTCTTGTCAAACCGCCCACTTGTACTTTAACTGCTTCCTCCTTAATGAAAATACGCGCAAGCCTTTTGCGTGATTGAGAAAAAAAAGATTAAAATTTGATTGTCATTTCTCTGATTAATTTTGCATGCAAAACACAACATTACTCGATTACAATGAATAAACATAGGCACTATAATAACGGAAACAAAAGATTACAATGCCTTCATCTATCCAAGGAACTCGATTGCTTCTTGGCAAAGTCACTGGTATCTCTCCAACACTGCCTTCTTCATGTGCGGAACAAGGTAATGCTGCCCTAATTTTTGTTTCAGTATCACTCGAAGGCATCCTAGATGAGTCAGCCCTGAATTCGTTTTGTTGTATTGGAGAGAAAAAGGCGGAAGAAACAGTTGGAGAGGAAAAGGGCACATATTTCATTTTGGTTTTAAACTGCTCAAGCGAGACGATAGCGCCAACTCCTTTCAGTTGAGAAAATACAGAGGGAAACAAAAATATGGAGGCGCCAACTCTTTTCGGTGACCGATAGACTTCGTGGCCGGGCGGGGCGGCTGCATGCAGTTAATACGTTTCTTGGTCTCTGGAATTAGACTTGCCGCGCCAGATATAGAGGAACAGAGGGAGTACTAGTCATATCATAACAATTTCACTTACAGTAATATACCAAAGCATGTCTCTGAATTAAAGTGTAGCCCTAAGTCCTAACATGGAAAAATAAGCACATTTATGTGTGAAGTTCTTCTGAACAAAAGGAGATAACAGAAATTGATCTTCCTTGTGTTTTAACAGGACATGATTGTTTTTCTTATGGAAAATCAGATAACAATATAAACGAGTAAAAGGAACAACCAAGCTCGTGCAGAAAGACTGGTAACTTGGAACATGGAACCTATGAACCATTACCTGTAGATGATACAGCATATCACTTAAAGCACTGTGGATGCCATCAGCTACCTTCCCCATAGCCTACAGGCAGGTTAATTTTGTCAAATTGACATACCTCAGTGACTCCAAAATAATACTGGGTAGTAAATGCAAGCACACTATACCTTGGTTATATCATTTAATCTATTCACACGAGCTGCTAACTTCTCACCATCCCGCTTCCATTCAACCCAATTAAGCCGCCGCTGAGGCCTTCGATGCTGGACTCTCCCCAAACACGTTAGTTATATAATGGTCTTGCTCTACCAGTGGTTATTAACCATTTTCTTCAACAGAAAAAGACAAAGGGAAATGTGGTAGTTTCATTTCGCAACAGATTTACCTGATCACGACAATCAGGCAGATGCTGCAATGCCTGATCGATTTCCATTGATATTTGCTGCCGAGTCACCTCATCTGGCACACGCTGCAAGACCATCTTCGCTGCCGTGGAAAGATGGTGTGCAAGTGCCTACAGAGAATTTAGCAATCTGTAAATAATATATAATAAACATACCGGTTAAGGCTAATGATAATATAGGCAACTTACCAATGCGATCTGCTCCGACTTATAGACCTTTTCCCACATATTCTCTACACTGCAAATGTCACGCTCCCACGCCTCCCATTTCTTCAATCCCCAGCCACCCTGCTGTTTCGATCCACGCACAATACCAACCTTCTTGTATGCATCTAATCTTACTAGTGACTTCACACATATAAAGGATTGCACGTTATCTGGTTTGTGGGGGCTGAAATTCAGCAGATTCACCTTTTTGCTTAACTTAGTCTCACAGGCCTCGCCAAACAACTCGTACGAACATAGATCACCTAAAATAGACTGCATCATGATCTTATCCCAGTGAACGAAATGTGGACCTGGAAGGTAATTATTTGTGTGCGGAAGGCTGTACATCTGGCTCCATCTTGACTCAAGTTTGCTACACAATGTCCAGATCTGCAGCTTACTAGAAAGGATTCTGGGCCGGTGCTGGTGGACTTCGTCAGTCGCTATACATACCTTCCCATTTATCTCTGTGATCCAGTACCGACGATAACCCCCAAGTGTAGAATCTGGCAGCTGTATCCGTGCAAAACTTTCTTCACTTAGATCAAAAGATATAACAACATGCTTCCAGCTAGCTTTGGCGTCTTTAGTTAGCCAAAACATCGCTCCATCAGACCATCAGTATTCACTACACCAGAGTTCTTCACACAGCTTAAGCTTAGATCTTCAGAACTTCTAACATCTTTCCATTTGTCACTCCCAAGCGTGTAAACTTGAATGACATTAAAGGTGCCTTGAGAAGTGTTTTGATGCTCACCAAGAAAGTGTGTAACTTTGTACTCTTTTGTGACGGGGTGAAAACCAAAACGGTAGAAAGAGAAGTGGTCACCCTTCAAATTTTTAATAGGTTTGTCAAGATGCAGGCATTCACCAGTTGCAAGGTTAGCAATCTTGATTGTTGATGCCTTTGTGTATAAGCAGAGAAGCCCATTTCATGAATCACAAAGAAAATCATCTGGCCCAATCACTGGCACGGCCACTGCTGACTGTGACCAGCCTTCATAAAAAACAATAGCATCACTAGGGTAGGTCTTGCCCTGAACCGACTCTTGAGGAAAGAATAGGAGGGCACAACGGGGAGCATGCTCAAGGTGTCCTGTGATGAACTGGGGGTCTCGGATGTCTTTGTGCCACTGCTTGCAGACTTCAGTGCATCTCAGCAAAGTGCTCACTGAAAGCCTCAAAAAGATCCGCTCAACGAGGTGACTTGGAAGGCCATTTATGATGCATTCCTCCTCTTTCTTCTTCTTTGATTTGGTTTCCTCAGAAGCCATAGGAATCAATCTAGCCTGTGGATGCAGCAGCGCTACCAAATCCTCTTGGAAAGGTTTCTGCCCAGAGATTATCACTTTATCAGATTATTAGATACAGCACAGAAATTACCAAATGAGAACCCAAGACGAATAAAGTGTGCCTCATACAGATATAAACAACTGAATGAGATTATTTTCAGATTAAATATCATACTAGCACAGAAGGTACAATACAATTAATTTAAACTCATTTCCACGGTTATTGTCTAACATCTACCAAACAATGAGAAAGGAAGAATCAGGGGGCTCTAAAAGTTTGACTACTTCAAATTCTAACTCTCTTAAGTACTAAAATATTCTCCATGCATTAAAAAGTTTTTACCACATTAGCATCTCTGCTTCATACAGAGGAGTGCCCACGCTTTGGCATAGTCACAGGGTTCGGAGACAAAGCCGCGAACCGCGTGCCAGGTCTGCCGAACCAAATCGAGGTAGAGGTACGAGATGGGTCGACGTCCCATTTATGGATGGGTCGCGCCCCATTGCAGCAGGGTTCAAAGAAGGGACGAGTCCCAATCCTAGGCAGCGAGATGCAGATGAAGAAAGGCTTACGGATGGGGCTTGAGGTTGTCGCCACTTCTCAGCATCGCTGCTGGCATCTCTGAAGATTCAGGACAGAGGCAGCACCAAATCAGAGGCGCTCCATGCTCTATGGCGCCGTGCCGCCATACAGGCTGGTGCTGGTGACTGGTCGCTCGCTCGCCAACGGCTAGACAACTACCGCACCTCATTCTCATGAATGGCAGACAGGAGATCCCGCTGACTGAGCATATGCTTCTCTAATTTCTATTTGTTTCATGATGAGATTGTACAGGTTATGCACTTCCTTTTAGTTTTTGGAGGAGAAAATTAGTGTCGCATGTGGTGGGACAATTCCCACCTTGAAAAAATCCTGGGATTTGTTTCCTAATGTATAGAGTCTCAAAAAAGGAAAATGAAAACAGAATCGGTTCAAAAAAATTCTATATGATTTGTTTCCTAATGTAGACTGTAATCAACGTGTTAAATGCAAAACCAAGAGATTGAAAACAGATCCTCGTGTCCGGAAACAACAAGTCAACCACTGCAATACATACAAGACTCCATGCTTCGTACCGGAGTCATCAACCCATAGGCTTTGGGTTCATGTACCAAATATTTAGTTCTCGTACTGCAGACATATAACCCTTCGTACTACATTTTTGTCGAGTGACGATCCACGTCCCTCGACCCCGTCCCTCAACCTGGTAGACCCAGAATTCTTGTGACTACTTTGGCGACCCTAGGCTCTGGTGCAAGGGTGTCAAGCCGCATATAATACAAGTTGTCCAACTTAAGTGCAGTGTAGTGGCAGTATGCCAGAGAAGCATGGATAGGCTGCTGATCAAATATGCAACTGCTAAAACCAGGCCTTGGGGCCTATTCTAACTATGCCTATAGTAAGAACTATCATTGGAGGCTCTAAGCCAAGTGCAGCGTTCGGGTTTAAAAGTCTTTGCACCATGGTGCCATTCAGATGCGCACTGGGAAAGGAATAGGAAATAAGATGGGTTATGGGCGGGGGGTCGGGGTGGGGGGCAGACGCAGCAGCTTCCGCTCCTATCCCCATCTGCTCCCGCACCCCTATCCCTGTCCGCTCTCTGCTCCATGGCACGCCACCTCCGCTCCGCTTGAGGTCACAGCATGCGGACACGGTGAGGAGAGAAACAGAGAGGTGAGTTGGAGAGTCTGGACGACTGGACGGCTGCTGTGTGCTTACTCTGTTTTTGCTCTCCCCCTGCGAGCTCCTTTTTCCACCCACGTGCTCTTTCTTCCAAACACGCACGCGCCCGAGGTGCTTTCCCACCTGCCGCACGTGAAACCCCACTCGCTTGCGCGCAAAAGCCCATGTGCCAGCGCTGTCTAGGGCCGCTTTTCCACGCTTCCGCGCCTCTTAGGCGCCTCGCACGTAAGCGCAGCGACAAGGCGCGCCTAGCATTTAATTGGCCTAAATGCAACGCTGGGCCAGCGTTTAGCGCTGAATCACAATTAAACAATGTTTAATTATGTTTTTTGAACCTTGGGCAGAGCATCATCAAGCCCCAGCTTCTAGGCCCCTCCACGTCCACATCAGGCAAGTTCTGTGAGCGAGAGATCTTGGCTTCCTGGTTCGGTGCCGCGTGGAGTCAGCGGCGGCCACTGGCCAGCTCCATGTGACTCAAGGCCAGCCTCCTCACGGACTCCCTGTGATGTGGGGTGGTTCTTGTTCCCCACCAGCGGCAAATTACACCAGCGCAGCGACGATTCAGGACCCCGCATCCACCGACCAGTCCACAGATGCATTTCCCATCCAAACCCACCCCTCCAGTCAGGATAGGAAATAGGATCCCTAGGATAAAGGCCTCCTTTCCCTTTCCACATCCACTTTTTTTTTCTGTAGTCTATCCCATTATCCAAACAAGGGTTCAAATCTATCCTACACCTCATTTTCCTATCCCAACTTCTATTTCCAATGAACCAAAGGCCATGTTAGTACAAATCAGTGGCCACCAGGCCGCAGTAGATTCGCAACCCTGTTCTACTCTTTGCAATAGAGATGTTCTCGAGCCTAGCCCAGGCTCCATATCTGGGTGCGCCACTGTTTCTCTTTATATAAAAACAAAGCTTCACAAATCAACCATTCCTTCAAATGCACAGCCGAAAACAAAACATTCCACATACAAACTATAGAGAGAGAAAAAAATGCCTTACCCTACTAGGTATCTACACATTTCCCAGTCGCGTCCACATCAAGGCAAACACAACAAACACTTTTGCGCTCTATCCCGTGCGCCAAACCCTAAACTAAGGAACTCGAAACAGGAACCCTAGCCGCAGCCAGCAGCTGCCGTCACGAGTCAGGGAGAAGAAGGCGAGAAGAGCGTCGCGAGAAATACATGGATTCGACGAGCAAAAGAGGAAAACGTGAGCTCACTGACCGGCGCAATCGGCTCAGCTCTGCAACCGCCGCCATGGCGAGAGCCGAGAAACCTCCATTTCCCAGGTCCCAGCGAGATGCCCACGGTTCGCGGGTTTGCTTTGGTGAATTTCTACTCTTGTGTCAGTGTGTGTGGATTCGAGAAGAAGGGCAAGGCTATCGAGCACGGAGGCCCAGTGAGGTCCAACTAGCCCAATTGTGTGCAATTGCGGCCGGACAAAGTTCAGTTTATAATTGTTTGATGACTTTTGCTTAAAAAATGTTTGAGCTACAAAAGTAACAGGTGCTAAACTAGTGGTAGCAGCAGCACAGGAACTTTTATCACTGGTAGTGAAATAATGCTAGCGCTCACCCAAGTAGGAGCAGTAGAAACTTCAAAAAATAAAAGGACCAGTAGAGGGTGAAGAAGAGCATGCACCTCTTCCAGTAAAAGGATCCAGCCAGGAAGAAAACTTCAGTGGCAACACGCCAACAACTCTAGGACTGCAACGACGAGAACCACGATGCTGCTCTTCCACCTTCCATCGTTTTTTTGTTGAGTTCCGTGCCTTCTAGGCACGACAGCGCCGTCATGGCCACCATCGGCCGTGCACATGGAAAAACCTCACCACTACGGCCTCACTCCCTTCGATGGCGAAGCCACCGTCGGTGGCATCCCGAATTCCCAAGTCATTATAGCTTCACAGCGAGTCTGCGCACCACCATCTTGGTGGCATCTTAGGCAATGCCTGCGGCGTTGCAAGTTTGATGAGGCCAAATCTTAGCAGCCATGTCCTCTGAAAGGAAACAGGAGCGTGGAACTGAAACAAGAAATTCCATAGCTTGGGAAAGAAGAACGTGGCCATGTTCCACGTTTCCGGCTGATAAGGGCTGAATCATCATGTGTCGGTTTTGCCACCACAGGAATCATGTGTCGGTTTTGCCACCACAGGAAGTGTGGATGCCATGGCCGCTGTCGGGTTCCATATGGTAACTACTTCCCCATGATATGTTTCCATTTGTTTAGTTCCTTCCTTAAAAATTTACATTTTATCCTATTGAATATTTCAACACATACATGAAGTATTAAATATAAAGTAAAATATTAACATTCTTTTGAGTTACGACACCCCTAAAATAGGGTTTACTTTTCCTCCGGCGGCGACGACGTCGGAGTCCACAAAACAAAAGCGATCTACGTGATCGCTTCTTCCAATCCCTGTGCTGAATTGTTCCCTCCTTCGTAGAGCCTGGGAACTGCTGGCACTGGTTGCGTGGTGGAGAAAGTAATGAAGGAGAAGTGGAAGAGCATGGCGACGGAGGATGATGGTGACTCGCCAAAGCTGGAGGATCGTCTGGAGAGTTTGAATCTCCAAGGTGAGGAGGAAGAAGACCTGGATTTCTCAAACGAACTTGATGATCTCGTGAAGGATGTTCACTAGCTTGCCCTTTTTAGGGTTAACACGTCGAAGCCTTTCAGCCATGCAGCGCTTTTTAGTGCGATGAGAAACGCTGGGCTACGACGAAGGAGGTAACCTTCAAAACGTGGAACTGAATCTTCCTGGTCCAGCTTCACTGCCTTGGTGATTGGTCGATGGTGGTAGAGGGAAGTCCATGGCTTTTTCGAGGAGCAGCAATAGTGCTTGAGGAGTATGATGGTTTCTCTAATGTCTTGGAATATAAGCTGGATAGGATCCCAGTGTGGACAAGGATCCAAGGAGTTCCAGAGGGGGTTGATGAAGAAGAGAGATTTAGCGGAAAAGGTAGCGAAGAAGGTTGGGGATATCATTACTGTGGTGGTGAATGAAGGCAAGATTAATTCAACTCCTTATCTGCGTGCTAGGGTGTGGCTCGATATCAATAAACCATTGGTGCGGGTGGTGCCTATCACACTCAAGGAAAGAATGAAATACCTGGTACAATATGAGAAGCTCCCAAAATTTTGTTTTTTTCTATGGATGCATGGGCCATGAAGTGACTGAATGTGGAGATGGAGTTCATACTAAAGCAAGTTGCCAATGGGGGACTGGTTGAGAGTCCCGTTTCCAACAATGATGGCAGGGAGGAAGGAGTATGGTAGTGGCAAAGGTCGAGGTCGTGGGAGAGGACGAGGAAGAGGTGGAGGAAGGGGGTCATGCTTTGATGAAGAGGTGGAGAATATAGATTTGTCTATTAGTGCAGACAATGGGCAAAATAAAGAGGTCCCAGAGGGAGGATGAATAGAACCTATGCTCACTAACTTGATTGAATCGAGTTCTTCGATTAGCGCTCTCCTTTGAGGAGGCCAAGAAGGGATGGCGAGGGCAATGATGACTCAAACAATACAATCGATCGGCGCTCTCCTTTGAGGAGGGCGACCGGGCACAACGAAAATATTAGCTTGGAAATGTTGGGGGCTTGCTAGCCCCCGAGCAGTTCGTGCACTTCTAGAGGTCCAGAAGTGAGAGAAACCATATGTTCTTTTTCTATCTGAGACACATCTGGGGAAGGCAAAGGCAAAAAATTTGAGTAGAAGTTTGGGCTCTGACAATTCATCATTCATGAGAGTGATGAGCGTAGTGGGGGCTTGTTGTTGCTATGGAAAAAGGAGGTGGCGATTAAGGAGATGAATGTCTCCAAATATTTTATTGATGTCATTGTGGGAGAGGGAGAGCAGTGGAGATTATCGGGGATCTATGGAGAACCGAGTTGGGAACACAAATACCGAACATGGGAGGCATTGCGCTACCTGAAAAATGGGAATTCACTGCCTTGGTTAGCAATAGGAGATTTTAATGATATACTATATCATCATGAGAAAGGAGGTAGAGCAAGATCATAGAGACAATTACAGGATTTCCATGATGCATTGGATGATTGTGAATTAGCAAATATGGGTTTCTCGGGAGACATGTTCACATGGCAAAGAGGAAAGATAAGAGAACGTCTAGATAGAGGCGTGACCAATGCTCAATGGAACACTATGTTTCTAATGCATGTTTGATAAATGGGGAGACCTTGAAGTCTGACCACCTACACGTGATGGTGGATACAAACCAAGCGGGCATGCAAAATTTCTTAGCAAAAAATACCCCAAAAAGTTTTGAAGCTAGATGGTTAAAAGAAGAGACAGTTCAGGAGATAGTCTAAACAGCTTGGGCTCGGGCGCTGGCTCACGGCCAGAACTCTCCCCTCATGTCAAAGTTGAATCAAGTGCATTCAAATCTCCATATGTGGGGTAAGGAGGTGTTGAAAAAGCCAGTTCACCAGATCAGAAAATTAAAACGGGAGTTGGAGATTTTGAGGCGAGGGGAGATGACAGATGAATCCATTGCAAACCAAAAGGAAATTTTGCTCCAGCTCGAACAAGAAGAAATCTATTGGGTGCAAAGGGCACGTGCAAACTGGCTGAAGCATGGTGATAAGAACACCAATTTTTTCACCATCATGCATCTAACCGGAGGAGGAGGAATATAATCAAAAGTCTGGTAGATGATGATGGCACACGTCATGAAGATCAAGGAACAATGAGTTTGATGATCAAAGAATATTTTGCTAATTTATTCACAAAGGAGGTACAGGAAATTGATGAAGGAATTTTGTATGACGTTGATAGAAAAGTTACACAAGATATGAATCAAATTCTGTTGGCACCGTTCACTAAGGAGGTGGCGACAAATGCTCTCTTCAGTATAGGTGACTTGAAAGCTCCAGGGATGGATGGCTTACATACTGTCTTTTTCAAGAGGTTCTAGAATATGTTGGAGAATGAGCTAGTTGATGAAGTACTGGGAGCGCTGCAAAATGTGACTATTCGTGTGGGATGGAATGATACTACCATTGTTATGATACCTAAGGTTGACAATCTTGACAAGGTAACTCAGTTCCGACCCATCTCGCACTGTAACGTGGTGTATAAGATCATATCCAAGATGCTATCACATAGACTCAAAGGCATTTTGCCTGAGATTATTAGTGACCACCAGAGTGCCTTTGTGCTAGGGAGATTAATTACAGATAATATATTGTTGGCTTATGAATATATTCACACAATGAAGAGGAAAAATAACAAGGGCTTTTGTAGAGTCAAACTAGATATGCATAAGGCTTATGATAAAGTGGAGTGGATTTTCCTAGAGAAGATTATGACTAAACTTGGTTTTGACCATGGATAGATTAAATTAGTGATGGTCTGCGTTACTTATGTCCGTCATAGTGTTCGATTGAGTTGAAACGGAAATGTTTTCACCAACTAGAGGGTTGCGTTACTTCTGTCCGTTATAGTGTTCGATTTAATTTCATCGTTTTTTTTGAGTTTCGTGCCTTCTAGGCATCTATCTCAGCTCGACGGCGTCGTCATGGCCACCATCGGCCGTGCACATGGAAAACCTCACCACTACGGCCTCACTACCTTCGATGATGAAGTCACCGTCGGTGGCATCTCGAATTCCCGAGTCACTATGGTTTCACAGCGAGTCTGTGGCACCACGGGCTCTCCAATGGCACCACCATCTTGACAACATCTTGGGCAATGCCTGCAGCGTCGCAAGTTTGACTAGACCAAATCTTAGCAGCCATGTCTTCTGAAGGAAATAAGAGCGTGGAACTGAAACAAGAAATTTCATAGCTTGGGAAAGAAGAACGTGGCCATGTTCCATGTTTCCAGCTGATAAGGGCTAAATCATACCACAGGAAGTGCGGATGCCATGGTCGCTGTCGGGTTCCATATGGTAACTATTTCCCCGTGATATGTTTCCATTTGTTTAGTTCCTTCCTTAAAAATTTACACTTTATCCTATCAAATATTTCAACACATACATAAAGTATTAAATATAAAGTAAGAAAATAACTAATTACACATATGGACAAATCTTTTAAACCTAATTAGTCCATGATTTAACAATAAATACTATATTGTCAGGTGTTTCTGACAGTAGCTGGAAGTCTGGAGAACTTAACCAGATGCCCATATTACACGGGTCAAAACATGTTGCGAACATATATAATCCAATAGGATCGTCTTACAAGGTTCCGCAGAGACTTCAGCAAGAAGTTACCCAGATGTCCATATTACACAGGTCAAAACATGTTGCGAACATAAATAATCCAATAGAATCGCCTTACAAGGTCAAAACATGTTGCGAACATTGAACTCCGCAGAGAGTTCAGCAATCCATCGACAAAAGAAAATTTGAAATAGTTTTTTTTTATTTCAAATTTGAAATAGGTAGAAGTTGACAAAAATGACATGAGAAGTCTTCCAGTGTTCACGCCACCATATTCACCACCCATCCCCAGTCACTCTTGGGAAATATTATGCCGAGACAGCTAAAATGTCATGATTCATTAGAAATATTGGCAGCTGAGTTCAATGTGCTCGATATGTGCTGCAAAACATAAACCCGGATCAGATAGAAGAATAGTTTGGTGTTTCCATACAGGGATGACACAGAATTCCCAGAAACAGAGCGATCTAGTGTGACTAAAATGCATCTTGGACCTACATCCTTATATCGTTAAAAATGTAACCACATCCACTGTCCTTCGTTTGGGAAAAAGGGGGATACTGCAAATCCAGCATCTCACCAATATTCAGGTTCCAAAATCGACCCAGGGAAATAGAAGCAGAAAAGGCAAATATCGGACAAGATGCCTTATTTTAGAACATATTTTCCACTTGCTTTGCTAAAGGTATATTAACATGAAATTTTCATTTGAATGAGATAAAGTCAGCACTGAAAGTAACTAGTAATATCATGCTCAATTAGATGCCATAGTTTTATAGTAGTGTATAGGAATATAAATGCAGAGCAGAACATGCTCAAACAGTCAAACATCTAAATAAGATTCCTTTCTTTTGGGGGCGACAGAAGAATATCATTTAAAATTTTAAATCATAAAAACCTATCCTATATAGAACTTGACAGCCGATGACTATTCATATTACACTGATTCCACTACCAGAAAAGTGCACAGTTTGAAAAAAAAAAAAATCAAAGCACATCTCTGAATTAAAATATAGCTCTACCTTGGAAAAATAAGCACAATTAACAAATGTTCTTCTGTAAGAATGGAGATAGCACATTAATCTTGCTCATGCTTTTAGAGAAAATGATTGCCTTATTTATGGCAAATCATATCACAACAGAAACAAGTAAAAGGATCAAGCAATCTAATGCAGAAAGAGTAATAACTCAGAATCTACATAAACCATTACCTGAAGATGATTTAGAAAATCACTTAACAACCTGTGAATGCCATCATCTACCTGCACCATTGCCTTCTGGTAGGTTAGTTTCATGAAATTGACATATCTAAGTGCTAAATGTATATGAATAACAATTTCAGTTGAACGTGTTTGATAAACAATTAATATCATTTGAATGTGTTTGATAAAACAATATCATTTGAATGTGTTTGACAAAACAATTTCAATTGAATGAGACAAATCCAATAGCAGCAAAAGTAGCAAGTATTCACATTCTCAATTAGTGCACAAAGTATGTCAGATCTGCATAACTGTTCAAGAATAGAAAAGCATACCAGATCATGTTATTCAACATGTAAAATTGTAAAGAGACTGATTCCTTTTGTAGAGACAGAATACTAGCATTTAAAATTTTTAAAAAGTGGAGTGGAGTTTTCTTTTTTACTTCGAGTTAAATTCATAAGTATAGTGACTTGCATAAACCTTGGCAAACAAGTACTAGTCATACCATAACAATTTCACAGAAAAATACCAAAGAGCATCTCAGAACTAAAGTGTAGTCCTAAGTCCTAACATTTTAAAATAAGCACTTTTATGTTTGAAGTTCTTCTGAACAAAAGGAGATAGCAGAAACTAATCTTCCTCATATTTTAACAGGACATGATTGTTTTGTTTATGCAAATCAGAATATCAGATCACAATATAAACAAGTAAAAGGAACAACCAAGCTCACACAAAAAGACTGATAAATTAGATCCTACACAAACCATTACCTGAAGATGATTCAGCATATCAATTAACGTGCTTTTGATGTCATCAGCTGCCTGCCTCGAGGCCTATAGGCAGGTTAGTTTTGTCAAATTGACATATCTCAGTGACTCCAGATGATAATACTGGGTAGTAAATGCAAGCACAATATACCTTGGTTACATCCTTTACTCTATTCACACGAGCTGTTAACTTCTCCTTATCCCGCTTCCATCCAACCCAATTAAGCCGCCGCTGAGGCCTTCGATGCTGGACTCTCCAGAAACACGTTGGTTATAATAGTCCTTGCTCTTCCATTGGTTATTAACCATTTTTTTAACAGAAAAGAAGGGAAATGTGCTAGTTTCATTTCACAACATATTTACCTTATCTGGACAATCTGGCAAATGCTGCAATGTCTGATCGATCTCCATTGTTATTCGCCGCCGAGTCACCTCATCTGGCACATGCTGCAAGAGGTCCTTGGCTGCTATTACCAGAAGTTGTGGAGTTACCTACAGAGAATTTAGCAATATGTAAATAATAAATAATAATCAATACCCGTTAAGGCTAATGATACTTTGGGCAACTTACCAATGAGTTCTGCTCCAACTCATAGACATTTTTCCACATATTCTCTACACTGCAAATGTCACGCTCCCACGCCTCCCATTTCTTCAATCCCCAGCCACCCTGCTGTTTCGATCCACGCACAATACCAACCTTCTTGTATGCATCTAATCTTACAAGTGACTTCACACATATAAAGCATTGCACGTTGTCTGGTTTGTGGGGGAAGAAATTCAGCAGCTTCACCCTTTTGCTCAACTTAGTCTCACAGCCGTCGTCAAACAACTCATATGAACATAGATCACCTAAAAAAGACTGCATCATGATCTTATCCCAGTGAACAAAATGTGGACTTGGAAGGTAACTATGTGTGTACGGAAGGTTGTACATCTGGCTCCACCTTGACTCTACTTTGCTACACAATGTCCAGAGCTGCAGCTTACCAGCAACCATTCTGGACCGGTGCTGGTGGACTTCGGCAGTAGCTATACATACCTTCCCATTTATCTCTGTGATCCAGTACCGACGATAACCCCCAAGTGTAGAATCTGGCAGCTGTATCCGTGCAAAACTTTCTTCACTTAGATCAAAAGATATAACAGCATGCTTCCAGTTAGCTTTGGCATCTTCAGTTAGCCAAAACATTGCTCCATCGACATTCACTACACCAGAGTTCTTCACACAGCTTAAGCTTAGATCTTCAGAACTTCTAACATCTTTCCATTTGTCACTCCCAAGTGTGTAAACTTGAATGAAATTAAAGGTGCCTTGAGAATCATTTTGATGCGCACTGAGAAAATGTATAACTTTGTACTCTTCTGTGACGGGGTGAAATCCAATACGGTAGAAAGAGAAGTGATCACCCTTCAAATTTTTTATAGGTTTGTCAAGATGCAGGGATTCACCGGTTGCAAGGTTAGCAATCTTGATTGTTGATGACTTTGTGTATAAGCAGAGAAGCCCATTGCATGAGCCGCAAAGAAAATCATCCGGCCCAATCACTGGCACGGCCACGGTTGACTGTGACCAGCCTTCATCAAAGACAATAGCATCACTAGGGTAGGGCTTGCCCTGGACCGACTCTTGAGGAAAGAATAGGAGGGCACAACGGGGAGCTTGCTCAAGGTGTGCTGTGATGAACTGGGGGTCTCGGATGACTTTGTGCCACTGCTTGCAGACTTCAGTGCATCTCAGCAAAGTGCTCACTGAAAGCCTAAAAAATATCCGCTCAACGAGGTCACCTGGGAGGCAGTTTATTATGCATTCCTCCTCTTTCTTCTTCTTTGATTTGGTTTCCTCAGAAGCCATAGGAACCAATATGGCAGGCCTGCAGGCACAGCAGCACTACCAAGTCCTTCTGGAAAGGTTTCTGCCCAGAGAACATCACTATATCAGATTATCAGATACTGCACAGAATTACCAAATGAGAACCCAAGATGGATAATGAGTGACTTGTACAGACATAGAATACTGCACAGAGATTATTTTCAGATTAATTATCATACTACCACAGAAGGTACCATCCTAGTAATTTAGACTCAATTCCAAGATTATTGCCTAACATCTACCAAACAATGAGAAAAGGAAGAAACACAGGGCTTTGAAAGTTTGACTACTTCAAATTGTAACTCTCTCTTAAGTACCAAAATATTCTCCATGCATTAAAAAGTTGTTACCACATTAGCATCTCCCCTTCATACTGGGGAGTACCATGACCCTGGGTGCCTGCCCAGGCTCTGGCACAAGGGGGCCAAGCTGCATATAATACAAAGCAAACCGACGCGATGTCTTGGATGTTGAGGGAGGTCCAAACTCCAAAGTGCATATATAGTGAGTCTGCCAGACAAGCATAGAGAGCGGAGGCTGCACATCAAATATGCAACTGCTACACCGGGCCTGGGGGCCTATGATTATGCCTATAGTAAGAACTACCGCTTGAGAAGGGCACTCGGCCAGTGCAACGTATTGTTCAAAAGTCATCACACCATGGTGGCTTTCGGATGTGCAATGGGAAAGTGATAGGGGAAAATATGGGTTATGGGAGGGCTTTGGGTTATGATATCCATTATTCCATAATCTCAATCCCTTGTTCGGGAACTATTGGACAGGTTTGGGGTAAAACCAGCGAAACCCAAGTCAACACAGAAAAAAAAACAAATAGAAAAGAGCTCCCTTTCTCCTCATCCTCCCGCTTCCACCCTTCTTCTTCCTCCCGCCGCCCATACTCATCCTCCGGCAGCGGCAGCATCTGTGGCCACACCTTCCGCGCCCCCCAAGATGGAGAGAGAGATCTTCTTGAGCCCAACCAGGCTCCCATATCTAGGTTTCTCTTCAATGTACGAAGAAAACTTCATAAATCAACCATACTTTAATAAACGCCCATCCGAAAAAGGAACCATTCCACAGACAAATCAGAGTACCCTACTAGGTACTATCTCCACATCCACACATTTCCCAGAAGCATCAACTTCAAGTCAAACAACACGTGTGCGCTCAATCTCGTGCGCCAAACCCTAAACTAACAACGAACTCAAAACAGAAACCCTAGCCGGCAGCTGCCGTCACGCCGTCACGGATCGGGAAGAAGAATGCGAGAAAGAGCCTCGCGAGGGATACACGGATTCGACGAGCAAAAGAGGAGAATGCAGGGGGCTCACTCACCGGAGCAATCGCCTCAGACCCGCAACCGCCGCCATGGCGAGAGCCGAAAGAACTCCATTTCCCAGCCAGACACACGGTTCGCGGGTTGGTTCGATGAATTTCTACTCCCCCTGTGTGGATTCGAGAAGAAGGGAAAGGCTATCGAACACAGAGGCCCAGTGAGGCCCAACTAGCCCAGCTGCGTAGTCCCACTTTTACTCACAATGCATCCATTAACTTCTGGAATTGCGTTTTGGCTGCGAGCTTCTGCTTTCTACCCAGAAAACTTTTTGTTTCTCAATCCAGAAAACTTAACCAAAAAAATTTTATAGCATTTTGCGTTCAGAAATTGTATGTGCAAAGCTAAAAGCAGAAAAACAAAAATTGCAGTAGCACCAAGAAAGAGCTGAACCTTTGACAGATGTGAACAATATTACTGTGAAAATTACACCAGAAATTTTGTATCAGGATTCAAGCGTGACAATCTTCCTAAGTTACAGGCTATGCTCAGTTGCTCACCTTCTTTTAGAGAGTGAGAGAGGAGGGAATCAGAACTCATCTGCCTGTTTCATCACCATGCCTTCTCTATAGCCATTGTGGGCTTCCGACCTGAGCTATCCCCGTTCCATCTCAAGTATCTCCTTCATCAAACCCCGCGCTGAGACTTGCGTGCAAGCATGCAGCGAGCTTCCTACAAATTCAGCTGGCACTACCCTCCTTAAGTTCTTTACGCTTATAAACGAGGTGTCCTTCTTCATCTACCCCACTGACAGACAACACATTTTGTGTTCAAGTCCATCCATCTTTTCTTTAATGCCATTCGTAATAGCAGGATAAAATGTGCATAGGAAAATCTTTGATCTTCCCCAGACCCCGGGCAACCCATGCTCCAAATCTTCTTCCAAAACTCTTGAATCCTTATCGATCAAAGCCCCCGGTGAAGATGAATGAGCTACATAATTGTTTTTTTTTAAACTCCTCCTGAACTATGTAGGCTGATTTTGTCAAGAAAAGACCCCATAGCACCAGGCTGCCACATCATCCATCTCCATATGAACTGGGATTAATAAGATTCATTCACATCTTTAGTGTCTTGTTCCAATTGCCTGTGCATGGGTCAATCATCTCAATTACTCAGTTCATGAGATTTGCACCCCTTGGCGTGGATGGCAAGTCCACTCTCTACGAAACCAGGGATCATTCCATATGTGTGCGATCCCCATTACCCACTCTCCATATTAAACCATTCGTCAGTACTTGCTGCCAAAACTTCAGAGTGCAAGAGCCTCGAAGAAACTAATTTGAAGCAACTGAAGGAGCAAGAGGCACAGGCGGTGCACGAACAATGGCTGCTCTGGCATAAATGCTCAAGGGAGCAAGTGTCTCCTTGTAGAAATAGGACTGTGTCTCATAGAATCTATAGTCACCAAGGTGCAAAAGCTTCACCTCCTCTCCATGCTCAATCTGCACATTCTTTCCTCGCAAATCATGGTACCACACATTACTGTCACGGTCCTGTAGTATGATCTTCTCCCTGTGGATGAAGCATGGCTGAGGAACATACTGGGATAGAGATGGTGACTGGATGCTATATTTCAGGAACCACTTGTCACTTTCAAGAGCCCAAATGTCAGTCCTACCTGAAAGCTCTGCGTTGTATCGGCGCCACCTCGGTGCATGGCTTTGGTATGACATAGTCACTACACACACCTTGTCATTTATCTCAGTCATATAGTAAGCAACTTTGGGGGTGGCACAAGAGGCTGTCTCTTTCACTTCCAATGCTGGAAGTTGAATCAATGCAAACATTTCTTCCCTGAGATCAAATGATACAACTGCCATGCCGCAGCTTGTTCCTTCATCTTCTGTTAGCCAATACATCGCTCCATCCACATTTACAGCTCCAAGATGCACCATGCAGCATGGTATAACAGCTTTGATAGCTCTCCATTTGTTTTCACCAAGGGTGTACACTTGAATGATGTCAAAATGGAAAGGCTGTCCTGATTTATAGCGCTGGGGCTCACGGAGAAAGTGCACAAACTTGTATTCTCCAGTAATCGGATGAAATCCAAAGCTGTATAGATAGTGGAAGTCATGCAACAATATCCCATCAGGTTTCAAGAGATGCAGGCATTGACCTGTTGCAGGGTTAGATATCTTGAGTGTGTATGTCTTGTAGAAGCAAAGCAAGCCATTGCATGATGCAAAGAGGTGATCATCAGGGTCCATATGTGATGCAGCCCATGTTGATGGAGACCACTTTTCATCAATGACCGTTGCATGGCATGGTTTGGCAGTCTTGGGATGAAGGGATGCAGATATACTCAATTTAGGCAAGTAAAGGAGGAGCTGCTTGGGTGCACAATAGGCATGCTCTTTGATGAAGCGAGGGGCGCTGATCATGTTCCACCATTCCTTGCAGACTCGACGTAGCCTCAGTAGAGAGCTTACAGGAAGTCTGAGAAGTATCCCCTCAATGATATCTGGTGGGAGCCTTGTGATAGGATTCTCTCCTGAAAGTGAAGCTGTGTGTTCTTCAATCTCCATTGCAAACACATTCCACCAACACAAACCTGTAAAACCCTGCAAAAAGATAAGGATTACAACAAGAAGGCAACAGACCAGACGAAGATATGAATAGATGCTCAGGAAGATACAGGAGCCACTTCACAAATGGAGTCAACAATGCAATCACTTCAGACACTTAACAAAAGGGGAAATAAAAGAAGTTATTTTTCTGCAAGATGCTTTATGTTTACTGAAAGGTGAAGATAGATTGATAGATGGTTACTTGTAGCTAACCCCTCACCCCCACAAGCATATAACAATGTTCGGGTTTGGCCATTCTGCTACATAAGTATCTGTGAGTTTTCTTTCGTGCTGCTGTTTAAAGTAAATATGCTTCAACCTTCAATATTCCTTTCAAAGGAACCACCTCATCTTTCACGTGTCATTTTGGGCATCAACAGGGTCTCCAACATGAACCTCTGCCTGTTACTTTTCCAGCTGCTAGTATTTGATAGTAAAATCTGTAACAACTTCGCAATACAAAGTACTTTTCATGATAAATATAACATAACTTTGTGTGAATCTAAACATTTCCAAAATCTTAATCGAAGTTCTATAAGTCTGAGTAGACACGTTCTGTAGGTGTCAATTGTCATCTAAGAAAAATGAAAGTAACTATTGCAGTGACTGCAATTATATGCCTGTTCACACCTAAAGTAGCCCTGAGCAATTGAACAATTTCAGTTAGTAGGTAGTGTAAATGTGCAGTTGTGAAGAGTGAAGATTAAACAATTAGGAATTCATAGCACTCCAAAACAGGAACAGCCTGTAGATGAAAAAATTGCCACTTCTAGTAGATGCCGCAACAACTGAAGTATAGCACATAACATTGTTATACTACAGCTGTGAACCAGATGAGGTGTGCTGGCATCATCTAAGTTTTTCTATAATACTCTGGCCGTGTTTTTCCTATCATAGGCAAACTTCCAAATTATCTGTTCCAATATGACGTGAAAACCATTATGCCATAGATGAACTCAAGACAGCAAGCACTTATTCAATAAAGAACCTATCAATTCTAGACACTAGACAGGACCCAGGCCTGACATTCCTACAGAACGTGGAAAAATCACAAGCACCCAAATCAATTTTCGCCCACAAACTCAAACTTATTGTCCCTCCCCAACTTTGCACAGACTCCTGAGACCAACGCCTTTGTGGTTCCATTCCCAAGCTAAACATGATACTGAAAACGGCAGTACAAAGCGGCAGCCACAATTGCCTGAGCGAAACTAAATAGAAATCCCGCGTACCACCAATCACCAACGCATCAGCATCACCAATTCGAAGTCCCTCCAGTTCTCACAACATGACAAGAGCATTTAGCAAATCCTAATCTGGCTCACTACGCCTGACCCAGCACAGCGTCAGAGACCAGGATTTCACGAACTGAACAGAAGAGATGCCGCGCGATAACCAGCTGATGCATAGCACAGGGCGCAGTAACGGGGACAGAAGGGATCCGGGGACCTGAGGAGGGGCTTACAGGGAAAGCCTGCCTTGGCCGGAGAAGACACCGCCGCGGCGGCGTGAGCAGTGAGCTCCCTTCCCTTCCCTTCCCTCCACCAGCCACCGCGCGTGCGGCTGTAGCGGGCCCCGGCGATATCCTCCCTGTCCGGCGGTCCGGGTCGAAACAAGATGAGAAAAAAAATTATCCGCTCGCTCGCTAGTCGAAACAAAGATGAGAAAAATTATTCGGCTCGCAAGGCCCATGTACCCGGCCTCCGTTCTGGGCCCCGTCCGGTCGCGAAAGCACGCAAGGCGACAGGCACACTGGCCGGAGGGAGTGAGGGAGCCTTCCTTGGACAGATCCCACCCCCCCGCTCGACTCGGACCAGCGGTGGGCCGCCACCACGTTTGGCTGGGCGCGAGCGGTGGCAGCACAGCAGCCCCGGGGGACACGAGCGGTGGGCATGGTACGCGCGAGTGCAACCCAGGTACACAGCTCCGGGACAAGAACACGCACCACCACCACCCTGGCCCGAGGTGAGGGAGGGCGCACGGCACCACGACGCGGCCACGTGACCCTGGCCCGAGGTGAGGGAGGAGGGGACGCCGGGCCGTCGCAGTCCCTGTTCTGTTCTGGCGCTGGGTGCACCGAACCGCTCGGGCGGCGGAGGAAAGCAACGCGCCGGCGGCGGGGCTGCCTCTTTGGGCCCACGCGTGATCCCGTGCCGTCGGGACCGGGCCTCACTTTGTCACGTGCGGTGCTTGCTATGGGTTCACGCAATTCCTTTCGATGCCTTTTGAGAGTTTTGACCTTCTCATCGCAGCCGCAGAGCATACAGCGTACCACCTGTGTAGGCTGTAGGTGTAGGCATAGTAGGCAGTTAGGCACACACATACGCGTACACGTGTGCTGCTCTGTTTACATTTACACAATCCTTCAGCATCGAAGGCAGAGGAACAATCTAGATTCTACGGTATTTGGATTTAGTTTACAAGGCGCGGCCACGTGAGTTGGGGAGATTTGATGCGTCTTCCGTGGTTTATGATGATGGTGATGTACGAATGGACTGTTTTAATTGTTGTAATTTGGTCCGCCTCGACCATGTTAGACCCTGTTTGGTTTACCTATTAAAATTTACCGCCCATCAAATCAAATATTTAGACATATATATATATATAGAGTACTAAATATAGACTATTTATAAAACTAAAAATATAGTTGTAGCTTGAGAGTAATTTGAGAGACGAATCTTTTAAGTCTAATTAGTCTATAATAAGATAATAATTGTCAAATAAGCCGAAACTGCTACGGTACCTGTTAAACTTTAACACCCCAAAACAAACATCCCTTATATTTTCGTCATATTTTCTGTGATGCACCGTCGATTTTACTAAGGTCTGGTTTGGTTTAAAAAAATTAAGATTTTTCATCATATCGAATCTTTGGACGCATACATGGAACATTAAATATAAATGAAAATAAAAACTAATTACATAGTTTGTTTTAATTTGCGAAACGAATCTTTTGAGTCTAGTTAGTTTATAATTAGACAATAATTATCAAATAAAAACGAAAGTGCTATAATAGTTAAAGCTAAAAACTTTTGGGGCGAAACAAAGCCTAAACCATCGAAAGCACTTCAACAATCTTAATCAGGATAGTTGATGCCGCCGGTCATTACATTAGCAAAGAACCAAAAAAACAAATCGTGTTTGCACGATCGAGCCAAGGCTAATCTGTTACAAGGACGGGTCTTGTTGTATCAACCTCTTATATAGAGAGCTCCTCCCCTCTCTAACTTTGAAAGGGCTACACACACTCACGATTTGTTGCTAAGCTTTGAAACTTGCGTAATATGGGATAAGCACTTTAGCATCAAAGAACGGGAACAAGTGCACGCTTCTAGATCTCAAAGCACTTCTAAAAGTGTAAACGTAGCATTAAGGGTGTCCTCAATAAGGACGAGCAACTCACTGGCTCAATGGGAATAAGAAAAGTAAGGCTTTGTTTGGATGTACTAGTCGGTTTCACATCAATCCATATGTTTTGGGGTGGATTGAAGTTGAATTTGAACTAAATTTCACCCTAATCCACTCCAACACATGTGGATCGAGGTGAATCCGACAACATCCTAACAAAGCCTAAAGAGCTGGCGGTCGCATGGCATAGAGGGGGTCCTGTAGCAAAGATGGAAGAATTCTAGAAAAGTGAGCGAGCTAGGCGAGGAGTAAGCGCTAGTGACCAGATTTACGGTTGCTAGCTAGGAAGTTGTTGTTGGGGACACCCTAAGATTCAACTCTATTATATGGTATCATGCTTTATGGATTTAGCATCAAGAGATGTATAGTAAAAAAGTATGTATTACCAAGATTTAAACTCTATCTAATGCAATGTGTTTCGACATAGTATTAAAAAAATCAATGTAGGACTTGATACACACAACATGTTTTTACGCTTTAGTAGTGGAAGCACTTCAGTATAAAGTGAAAAGCGTTAGCACCAACATTCAAACTCTACTACAAGCATCATGTTTCATGCTGAAGCATTTGCTAGAGTGAAAAAATAGTAGCGACAAATGTTAAACTTGTACACAACATGTTTTTATGCAGTGATAAACAATGTGAAAAGTAGGACGAATAAAACCTTCCCTAGATGCGCATAAAAGTGACGGTCTCAACAAAATGCAACACCCTAAGTGTTTTTACGCTTTAGCCACTGAACGCATTTGTTTCAAATAAGTATATATTCAAGGTGATATAAAGAAAAGGGGCACCAAGATTTGGCTTGACGCATGCATTGCCTCCGCATGACACATGCTCCTCCATGAAACCATCGTCTATGTTGATTTGGATACTCGAAAGGACATGGAGGATGAGAAAAATGACGTGGAGGATGGAACTCTCATCTAGGTTGTCGTGTTGAGATTTGAGAAAGACCTAAGTGAACATTGCTTTACGCGTCATACTTTTACACTTTAGCATCAAAAGATACTTGTCTAATAAAGTAAACATCTTATAACCTCCAAGTCTTGTTATACTTTTCTTAAAGCTATCGGGGGGAGATCTGTGAGATATATATTAATAGATAAGAGTAGTCTTTTAATTTTTCTCACTTTATTAGGCAAGTGTTTTTACACTTTAGCCACCGAAAGCATTTGTTTCAAATAAGTAGATGTTCAACATGATATAGGGAAAAGAGGCACCAAGATTTGGCTTGACGCATGGATTTCTTCCGCGTGACATTGTGCTCCTCCACAAAACTGTCGTTTATGTTCATTTGGATACTCAAAAAGTACGTGGAGGATGAGAGAAATGACGTGGAGGATGGAACTCAAATCCAGGTTGTTGTGTTGAGTTTTGAGAAAGCCCTAAGTGGACACTGCTTTACGCATCATACTTTTACTCTTTAGCATCAAAAGATATGTAAATATCTAATAACGTCCAAGTCTTGTTATATTTTCTTAAAGCTATCAATAGGAGATCTGTCAGGAATAAATTAATAGGAAAGAGTAGTATTTTATACGTTCTCACTTATTAGGTCAGTGTTTTCACGTTTTAGTCACCGAAAGCATCAGTTTCAGATAAGTATGTTCAATGCGATATAAGGAAAAGAGGCATCAAGATTTGGCTTGACGCACGCATTGCCTCCGCGTGACAGTCTCCTCCACAAAAACATCATATATGTTGATTTGGATACGCAGAAAGGACGTGAGGACGAGAGAAATGATGTGAAGGATGGAACTCCAATCTTAGTTATTGTGTTAAGATTTGAGAAAGCCCTAAGTAAACACTGATCTACACGTCATATTTTTACACTTTAGCACTAAAAAAATACTTGTCTAATAAAGTAAACATCTTGTAACGTTCAAGTCTTGTTATACATTTTTCTTAAAAGTTGTCACCAGGAGATCTATCATGCATATATTAATAGAAAAAGTAGTCTTTATGCGTTTTCACTTATAGGCAAGTGTTTTTACGCTTTTGCCATAAAAACATCTGTTTGAAATAAATAGCTAGGTGTTCAACATGGAAGAAGGAAAAAGAGGCACCAAGATTTGAGCTTTGACTCACGTATTATGTTTTAACCGTTGGCATCGTGCTCTACTTGTACTGCTGAGTGCTGAGTTGTCGACCCGGTTGCGTCTTGCGATTTTGCCGTGTAGACCACATGTAGATCTCTCCGTTTCCTTAATTGAACGGGGGAGCTTCCAATTTTCTTTCCTACCTTTTCCGAAGAAGATCGCAGCATCTAGACTGCTCTCGAGTGTGCCGAAGCAGTGGAGTAGACTAGCCACTCACTGTTTGCCAATCAGAGAGGCACGAGCATGGGCGGAGCCAAGGCCCGGCTACCCTGGGCTGCTCGCCGGCCTCCCCTGCAGCAAATACGTTAAACAGCAGCTAATGCAGGGAGTAAAGTGAAGTCAGCATGTGTACATAGCATATAGAGGGTAATTGGTTTGCCCAGGCTCTTTAAAACTGCTGGCTCCCGCCACTGGCCACGAGCCACGGGTACACAAAGGACCCAGCAAGTTGGGCGGAAAGCAGAGAGCAGTCTTTGGCAGGCAGGCACGGCTCCGTCGTCAGTCGTCATCGGGGTTCCCTTCCAGGTGTGCTGCGTGGCGGAGCACCGCCCACGTCGTTGACATCACCGCGCGTACCGGTCGTACGTCCACACCCCCCACCACGGCCGAGATCGCCGGCCAAATCTCTCGCTTAACCAAAGTCATTAGTCGCCAGAAGCATCATCCAATCCATCCCCCGTCCTTAATCTAATCCCGTCAGTCCGCTCCACCTCACTTAAACTAATCCAAAGCCAGCAGCCCACCGGCCACACCGCTCGCCGCCGTTGCGTTCACACTGCCACGCGGGTTCGTCGGCGCATCGGGCGCTCGTCATCATCGCTCTGCGCTTCCGCCGCCGCATGTGCCCGGGCCCCGGGACGGTGGCTAGCGTAGCGGGGGTCGCGTCGCGCGCGCTCGCGCTGCCCGGCAGCTGACGAGGCATGAAACCTGACGGATCGCCTGGGATCAGGCCACGGAACCGACGCGGCGCTTGGTCGTGTGTGATCGTACGTGCCACCGCTTGTCGGGGTCGCGCTCCAGAACCGCTGGCCCCTATCCGCCGGGCAGAGCATCGCCGGTGGACGTGTTTTTCATCTCCTCGCAATCTCCGGCAGGTGATACGGATGCTGATTACTGTCCATCTGCTGCAATTTCGAGGGACAGGCGCTGCGCTCCTCTGACCGGAACTATTTTTGTGATGAGTATATCAGCCGGCGCACGAGTGTTTGAAAATTTCTACCGAACGATTGTCTGAGGTGGCTCCTCGAGACGAGACTCCCCAATCAAGTCAAGCCGGCGGTGGTCAAGTTCAGACGCAACCGGAACAATGTGGGCAGCACGTACGTACGTACGTAGTAGTAGCAGCGCCGAGCAAGGCTAACCGTCCTTGCTCTCGGTTCCGATCCGATCGCCTCGACATGTACATGTACTGCTGCTGCCAATGATTTTTCTCGGCGCCGATCGTTACATCGCCGGCCAGCCGGCCGGCCGGGGGCTAAAATTCCACCTCCGTATCCACGACGACTCTCGCCGCAACGTGAGACACGCTTTAACCCGTCGGTTGGTTTTTACGTACGCGCTTTGTTCCGCCACCGCGATGGCGCGGGCGCGCACGCAGGCAGCGGGGTCGCCGTCCGGGCCCTGCCTACCGAGCCGAGTCCCACTAGTCGCGGCGCCCGTGGCGTCTGAGTGGACGTTCGTCGGGGCGACGGCGACGCTTCCAACCAAGTTGGATCGCGACCCCCTCGCAGCGGCTGCGGACGTGCGCGCGTCGTGTCTGCGTGCTTTGTCCGCGGTCATCTCGTCCTCTCGCTTCGACGGCCAAGCTGTGCTGTGTTTTCCAACCTTTTTCCACGTTTCGGATGCTCCGTAAGAACGTACGTACAAGCTACTCTATGTACTAATTTTAGTCTGGGACAGTGTGACCGTACGAGTAACACGAAGGGCTTGTTTGCGACAACTCAAGCTGTTTTTTTAAAAATAGCTTCATGAGTGATTTTCTAGATGAAGCTGAGCTGTTTTGTAGAAAGTGTTTGGCAAAATAGCTTCACCAACTACTTCATACATAGTTGAGAGAGAAATAAGGGAGAAGCTGCAATAAGCTACTTTTTTTCAAGTTTTATCCAACTTATGTCTTTGTGAGAGGAGGGAAAAAACAGCTTCACCCATAAAACTGTTTTGGAAATAATTGTTTGGCGAAAAAAAAAAGCTCTGTACCGTTTTTCTTGCTACACATACCATATATATTATTGTTACGACGTTTAAACACTTGAGATGGTCGATGCGTAGCGAATTTCCAGAGGACAGTGTCTTGTGACGATTCTCTGTGCACTTCGTACTAGCTCGACGGGCCGGTTTGGATCGGCCTGAATAATTGGATTCCCTGCACTGCGCCTCACAAACCGCACAAATTATTGGGCGTCACGACCCAAAGCGGCGGCCATTATTGGCCGCCACGAACCTACGCATGTGGCATGTCTCCTGCCCATCGGACGGCCCGGCGCGCTCGGCCGCGCGTATCCAACGGTAGAAAAAGGAGTGGGGCATCAGCCGTCAGCGGCTAGCGGCGCCCCGAACAAGATAGAGCCAGCCGCAGCTATAAATGCACGCCACACCTCCCCCCTCTCCTTCCCCTCGCTCTGTGTGTGTGCCCATTCCCCACTCCTCCCGCCGGCCACCCCCAAAAGAATCGGAAATTACAACCCGGTCCACGGGTCGGATCCCCATCCCCACCCAACCCAAATCTAACCTCCTCCTCCTCGAGCTCGCTCGTCGGCCAGCGATGGGGATCTCGAGCATGCCGGAGCCGCGGGACAGCCTGCTGTGGTACCTGGTGGTCAACACGGTGATCTCGATCACGGCGCTGGCGGGGCTGGTGCGCAAGGCGCTGGTGTTCCTGGACCTCCAGGACGACGACGCCGGGGACCGCCTCGTGGCGTCAGCGCCCGGCCTGGGCCTGGCGGACCGGTTCCTGAGGGCGTTCCGGCCGGCGCTGTACGGGGTGCTGGTGTCGACGTCGACGACGTGCAGCGCGGCGGAGGCGGACGGCGACGACTGCAGCGTGTGCCTGTCCGGTTTCGTGGCCAAGGCCGTGGTGAACCGCCTCCCCTGCGGCCACCTCTTCCACCGCGCCTGCCTCGAGACCTGGCTCCGGTACGAGCGCGCCACGTGCCCGCTCTGCCGCGCCAACGTGCCCCTCCCGCCCGAAGAGACGCCCGTGCTCCGCTACCCGGAGCTCGAGTGATCCGGTCCCCCTCCTCCGGCGAGCGGTGACCCCCCGCCGGGCGGGGCTCGGGGTCGGGCTCGGCCGTCGCGCGCCTCGGCTGTGTGCTGCAAGCTCCGTGTGGCCTTCCGTGTGTGTGCGCGTAGCAAAAAACAAAGTATAGGAGCAGTAGTAGTAGAGTTGCTGTTGCTTTCCCCCCCCCCTTTCCCTTTCCCTTCTCGTTTTGTGTTTTTTTTTTCCTTGTTTTTCTTCTTTTCCCCATTTCTCTTCTTGTTGTTTCCGTGCTGTCGCTGTAGCGTGTAAATACTGCAGTTCGCACTTCGCAGCAGCAAAGAGTAGAGTGCTCCCGTGGCTGTGCTCATGGTGTAGCACTTTTTACGAGCTCAGCTCGTGTACATTGCAATGCATGCTTCAATTCAACTCCCCAACTGGCAAAATATCGCGGATAATCACCGGAATTCGGTTTTTGCCTAGCGTTACTATTATAGTATATACTTCAAGTTCCGTCGTGGAATTGGACTGGAAATCTGCAGAATTCATTATTAAAAAAAAAACCTGCAGAATCAGGTATAAACACAAAAGGAAGGCACGGGCATCTTTTGCGGGTGAATGATCCGATTCGTTTGTGTGCGAGAAGGGACGGGGGGACAGCGCGCTGAAAGGCACGGAAGGTTGGGCGTTTGTTTAGGCACGGGACAGGTCACATGGACGACGGCGTGGGTGGAGTGCGTGCGCGGGCCCCGCCGTCGCGCCGATGGCACATGCGGTCCTCGTCCCCGAAAGGAACCTCGCGTCGCAACTCGCAAGCGTGCGTTCGTGCGTGCGTGCGTGCATGCACCAGGCCACGCATCTACTACTGCACTGCACTAGTACAGTAGTAGTACACCGGAAGGGATGACGAACCCCCCCGGAAAACAGGCGAGTCGACTCATGATTCACACGGTAGGAAGGAGCCAAGGAGGCGGCAGAGGCACGGCACACGGTAGAGGAAGCAAGCACCACCGCCGTTCCTCACCGCGGCAGCACTGATTCATCACGGTCACGGCAAAGGGGTGGCTTTTTGTCGCTTCGCGCGAGGATTTGCTTCGGGGTGACGTGCGGTACGTACGCCGAGTGAGCGAGCGAGCGAGCACAGGTCCTTGTCGCTCGCGCACACCGTACCACCACCACCGTCCAACACCAAGCAGTATACGCGAGTGCGATGCGAGAGCAAAGTTTGTTGCGACGTCGGCTTCAGACCGGACGTTGCTGCGTTCTGCGTTGTTCAGGCTCGGCATCTCACGCATCTCACACCGCCTGATGGCTTCTCCATCCAGCGTCATCTGATAAGCCTTGGCCGGTTTGGCCTCGCGCGTCGCGTCGAGACGAAGCAAGCAAACGCGCGTTTCGCCTGCTTGCCTGTCATCTGGACTCAGCTGGAGTGTAGACACGTCCACACGCAGTCACACGCACAGTAAGCAGCTGGAGATAAACGTGGTTCGAATTGAACGGGAGGGACGGCAACGGAGCAGGAGCGCATGGAGGCTCCCACCATCTCCTGTCTCGCGTCGACACGACAGACGACACAGCTTGTGTGGTGGTAACAGATCGCGCGCGTGCATGTACTGCGGCGGCCGCGCGTCTCCACTGGCAGTGGGAACATGACCATGGCCACACAATCGGTGCCGGTGCCGCTGATGCTGCCCTTGTCGACCAGGCCAGGTTGGAAAAACGCCGTTACGGGCGCACCACATCGGGGTGGGTGTTTCTGCTGGTTC
>Ga0182004_10000253_pt1 | contig 28997 bp, 20 predicted proteins | sample Sormic07211540_1_FD_120479 | JGI IMG/M metagenome (GOLD analysis project Ga0182004, IMG submission 120479) | Endophyte microbial communities from Sorghum bicolor roots, Mead, Nebraska, USA - 072115-40_1 MetaG | ecosystem: Host-associated > Plants > Roots > Unclassified | place: USA: Nebraska...
ACATGAAAATTTTTATTTTCAGAGGTATTTTAATTTCCCATAAGTCTTGTGACACTCTAACCCCATTGTTAATTAACACAGCATACATAGACTTGACCGTAAAGCTTCCATATACATTCAAGCTCCACACAAAGACATCTTTTTCCTCTAGTAAGTTAATATTCTGTAAAGAGGCAACAATTCTGTACCAGTTTGTTAGGATTGCCCCCACTAAATTTCGTCGAAAAGAAATATTTAGTGGTGAAGAGCTAATCACTTGTGCCACAGAATCTTATTTTCTCCTTACTATATTAAACAACGCAGGAAATTTATCTACGTCCTTGCATATATTGGTCTGCTATGATTATGGATGCATTACTCTTCTTCACACGAACTGAATCATGTGACTACTATATAACATGCTTGCCAAAATTTTCAGTTAGATTTTTGTATTCGTGTGCTTTATTCTCTTTTTTTGCGAGACCCATTGCAGTCACACAAGATCTGATATATTAAAAAGATAACTTCAAGGTCTAATTTTTTTTGCGAGAACGCAAACGTTCAGCGCACACTCACCCCTATGAACGCACGCACGCACACCCAATCCCTATGAGCACCTCCGAAGAACCGAGTTGGACTGGCAAATCTCGAGATTGACAAAGTCACCACAGGCGTATCGCTGTTGACAGGCACGTCGCCAGCACTGAAAGTATAGCGCCGTTAAATCCTAGAATAAATCTAAAAAAATGTGAGCTCTCATGTCAAGTCGGGGACTTGAATCTGGGTGAGCAAGTTCCACCACAGGTTAATATGTCAACAAAGTTTTTGAGAAGAGATAAAAGGCCCAATTATTGCTGATTAGTGTCGAACAAGGGAAAGATTTGTAATCCAATCAATCCGGATCAAGAAAGGGTTCAATTTTGATATATAAAGCCTTGTTTAGGCCTTATTTAGTTTAAAAAATTTAAGATTCTCCGTCACATCGAATCTTTGGACGCATGCATAGAACATTAAATATAGATAGAAAAAAATTTGAAAGACGAATCTTTTAAGCCTAGTTAGTCCATAGACAATAATTGTCAAATATAAACGCAAAGTGTTACAGTAGCTAAAGCCAATTTTTTTCCCCAACTAAGGCCTTGTTTAGTTCATCCAAAAAACCCAACACTTTTCAAGATTTCCCGTCACATCGAATCTTACGGCACATACATGGAGCATTAAATATAGATGAAAATAAAAACTAATTATACATCTGTAAATCGCGAGACGAATATTTTAAGCCTAGTTACTCTATAATTGGACAATGTTTGTCAAATAAAAACAAAAGTGTTACAGTGTCGTTTTTTCAAAAAAATTTAGAACCAAACAAAGCCTAAACAAGGCCTTAGTTTCAAAAAAAATGTTGTATGCATGGTTGCTGGCACCTAGAGAGAGAGAGATCGATCCGGTTGTTGTACTACTCCCACTTCCAAAACACGTCATGAAATGGATACGTCAGCAAACCGGATTATTTGTGATGGGGTGTTATATAAAATTAAATTTTTATAGAATCTGATAGGATCCTGATCCTAACAACCTTGCCCCGTGTGAACGATAGAATCCCTCAGATATAACTACACATATATTGAGAGGCTTTTGGCAAAGGGTATGAGAGCATTTGCAAGTCAAGATCAAGGTAGACTTAGTGAGAGTTCATGTTTGTTTTGCATCTCTTAGCTCTTGGGCTAGGATGTTTGTGAAGTGAAGGTGGAAGACTTGTTACTCTTGTTGTTTGCCAAGTTCTACTAATTAAACGGTGTAATGGAGAACGACTGAACGAGGTGACCTCATATTAATTAATTGCACTACTACAAAAAAACCTTTTGTGAGGCGTTTCCGTTTCCGAGGCGGGCATGATTCTTAACCGCCTCGATTAATGTCTCGAATTAACCGAGGCGGTTATAAACAACCGCCTCGTAAAATGGATTTACAGAGGCAGTTACAAAATAATCGTCTTCTAAAATCTATTAACCGAGGCGGGCTTTACCTTCATTTTCGAAGGCGGACCTTTTATAAGGCTCGCCTCGGTTAATATGGCCAAGCCCACTTAAAATCCACCTCAGCCCATCTTAGCCCAACACAGTGTCACAGTATATATGTTCAAAGAATGAACCCCTAAGCCCTCACTTTCTCCCTCATCCGACCGCACGTGCCCTTCCTTCTCCCCCACTCGACCGCTACCTCCCCCACTCCCTCTCCCTCCTCAACTCTCTCTCTCTCTCTCTCTCTCTCTCTCTCTCGGGTGGCTACGAGCTCCTTCCCTTCCTCCTACACCGCGTGCCCTAGCGGCGGGGCTGCGCGAGGCCGACGGTGCCCCTTCCCTACACCGCCATGACAAGGGCCACAGCGACGGCTTCTCTCTCTCCCTCGGAGCAAGGAGCCACAGTGGCGACCTCGTTCGCCTCCACCTCGGCGAGCAGAAACTCCACCCGGGCTCCAGCAAGGCGGATCCAGTGGAGGGCGAGGCCGGTGGCGCGAGCAAAGTGGATCTGGCGGAGGCCGCCGGCGGTGGTCATCCCCCCTCTCTCTCAAAGCAAGAAGGCGCGATGGCGGACCTCTAGTGGCCAAGAGGGCGGATCCGGGCGCGGCAATGAGGGGAGGAGCAGTGGTGCGCGCAGCCTGCTCCCGCCAGTGGTGGTGGCGGTACACACGGCGGCAGATCCAGGCCCAATTAGGGTTGGGTACGGGCTTTTTTATTTTATTAACCGTGGCGGGCATCAAACTCATCTCGGTAAATCGTTGATTTACCGCGACCTTAAACCCGAGGCGGTTGTGATGCCCGTCTCGAAAAATTGCTTTTGCTTGCCTCGGAAAAAATTATGTAGTAGTGTTGGTAGAGTTATTGACGTAGTACAAAACTGCACATATTTTGGGACAAGGGTAGTATCAATTTTACATGCACCATAGAGCCTGCCCAGCCCTTGAAAACAACTAAACAAACCATTGTTTGATTTGGCAATGGTTTGCTACCGACATCTATTACTTCTATGCTTACTTGAGTAAAAACACTAGCTTATCACAATTAGCTTTTGCACAATTTTTGCTGCACTAGCTAGTATTCCCCCCCAATATATATATATATATATATATATTTGCATTAGCTAGTAAACCCCCCAAAAATATTTGCACTAGCTAGTATCTTCTAGTAGACCAAAAATATTACTAAATTCCTTCGAGTTCATGAGATATATATTGTGCCGGTATAGTACAAATCTACACATATAATATATATTTTCAAACTAAATCTATTACCTTGATGATTGTAGTTTAAGTAAGATTTGACTAAAAATTTGTAACTGTATGCTTTTATGTCCGGTTGGAGTAGTATATATATACAGGTATATGTAGATCGATCGAGGTAGCAGTATCATACTAGTACTATAGTATTACTACTTCATGGTACTATGGTAGCAATAGTAATTATCTTTACGACGGCAATGTGGTCAAAACCTAGTACGAGTGGTAGACTGAATTTAATCATGCATGCCGTTGTCACATGCACGTGACGCGAGCAAGAAATTTGAAGCAGGACCAGGACTGGCGGGGGCGATCAGTACAGTGTCGGCTCTCCAGTGAAATCCCAACACGTGTCCACCGTCACATCCACAAGTACGGTACATGTGTGACGACAAAAATCACCCCGGTGTTATTCTTAAAAAACGAAACTTAATTACTGCTGTGTGATTATAAAAAAACGAAACTTAATTACTGCTGTGTGTACCTCCGGTCGGCCGGTTGATACGTACTTCTTGGTACTAAAAAAATGGTGACTTGGCGAGAGGTAGGTGCCATTATGTTCTACTCCTATCTGAGTATCTGACGACACTTGAGACTTGAGGTTGCTGTTCAGAGTACAGTTGTACAAGCCGTTAGTTCAATTCGGGAGGTTTTTTTTTTTCACGACTGGGTTAATGCTCGTTTTTCATTAAGAGAACGCAACACAAAAGGTGTAAAGGCGAGGAGCCTCGGCACAGACCTAACACTACTGGGTTACAGAAATAACGTATTACAAAACAACCTAATGTCGCGACCAAATACTCTGTAAGGCCAACCGCGGTGCAAACCCCGCGCTCGCCCACTCGGCGCCTTCCACGAACAGCGCAACCACCACATCCGGCACCGTGGACGCCGTGGCCCTGAAAACTCTGGCGTTTCTCTCCTTCCATAGAGACCACGAGGTGAGCAATAGAAGGCTATCAACCAACGGCGTCGTGGTCCTATTAATGCGCAGTATCTGGATAATCCACCAATCATCGAGCTCATGATCGCCCAACGACGCGAGATCAGGTTGTCGTAGCTGTGAGAGGACTTGGAACCAGACCTGTCGTGCAGCTACACATCCTAGGAACAAGTGGCTGGCAATCTTGGTGTGCTGGTCGCAAAGGGTGCATGCGTCGTCGTCCTAGAGGCCATGTCGTTTGCGATGTTCGGCAGTCCAGAGTTTCTGATGAAGCGCAAGCCAAAAGAACAATTTAACATTGGGTGGCGCCTTGGTCCGCCATAGCACGGTGGCTCCTAGTAGCTTCTTTGCGCCGCTGAAGAATGCGTGGTAGGTCGAGGATACCAAGTATGTGCCATCCAGTGACCACTTCCAGATGAAGCGGGGCCGTAGTGGCTGCAAGGAGACTCCACACACAACCTCCCAGACCTTGAGGTAGTCGGGAGGTTATTTGCACACATGTCATATGACTACTACTGATGTTGATTTGTTACGAGAGAAAAATATTATTCCATAGAGTAAATTGCACGACCGGTCCTTGAAGTATTACGTGGTTTTCATCTAAGTCCCCAAACTACGAAATCGCATGTCTGACTTCCTAATGTATTTAAGTGATCTCATCTAGGTCCCCAAACTATAAAATCACACGTCTAACTTCCTAATGTATTTAAGTAATCTCATCTAGATCCAAAATACACATAAGGAGGATTAGAAACTCTCATGGTCATCCATATAGATATGATTTAAGCACATGACCTCTGATTTAAGCCCACACGTGCGGCCACCGGCTCGCCCTGCTCACCATCACAGAGCCCACGGCATACGACCTGGTCATGTAGACGGCAATGGCGGCCAGTTACGTTGCCGAGCGGGGTGAGGTAGACATTGGAGGGGAGGGGTTTGGCCTGCGATCATCCGGTGTTACGCTCACTCGTGTAACCGGCCGCCATTGCCGCCTACATGACCAGGTTGTATGCCGCGGGCGCTGTGATGGTGAGCAGGGACGAGCCAGCGGCTGCACGCATGGGCTTAAATCAGAGGTCATGTGCTTAAATCATATCCATATGGATGATCATGTCAGCTTCTAACCCTCCTTATGTGTATTTTGAATCTAGATGAGATCAATTAAATACATTAGGGAGTCAAATGTGCGATTTTATAGTTTGGGGACCTAGATGAGGTCACTTAAATAAATTAAGAAGTCAGATGTGCAATTTCATAGTTTGGAGACCTAGATAAAAACTACATAATACTTTAAAGACCGATCGTGCAATTTACTCTATTCCATAACTAGAAAGTAGTATTAATAAGTTCAAGCGAACATGGCTGCAAAGCAGGAAAAAGAAAAGGAAAAAAGAAAGAGCTTGTTTCTCAAGAAATTTGACATTATTTTTTTTCTTTGAGGGAAAGAAATTCGACTTCATTGTTGACATCGCAGCTAAAAGCTATATAGAGATTTTCCCGCCACCACCAAATTAATCTCCAAGATTTCCTTTTGCAGCTCCAGCATTTTGTGTGTGTATTGGTGAACCTGCTATACGGTGTACACAGATAATTAATATAAAGATGCATGCATAACAAGGTTGACTAGTTGACTGAAGCATAGTATGTGACGTATAGATAATATAAAGCCAGCAGAGGAGAAATGGAAACCGTTAGAGTTGGTGACCTACTGGTACCGAGGACACTGGCAAATTATGGAACTGACTGATTGATGGTAATGAGTGTACGTAGTACTAGCTGAAGCTGCTTCTTCATCCATTCTCATCCGCATCATCTTACTTTGATCTCAAGCAAAGCTGATAACTGTTGTCGCTGGTACGTGTAAGTTACATATAATAATTAATTCAGCAGGGATTCTGGAATTAATTAAATTGATTACTGTTTTATGTGCAGCTCACATTAATTGGATAGTACCATATATACGTATATATTGGAGTACACAATTCATTCAACAATCCGTAGTATTGCTAAGAAACAGACAAACTGTTATAATGATGATGCGAGGCTCCTTAATTTCTTCGTATGAAGAAGTGATTTTTTGTAGGTCCTGAATGGTCATATATAAGCGTGGACAGTTTTACTATACTGTGCAAAGTAGTAGTAAAATATTATGTAACATACCTAGATTCTCTTGCAGTGACACGACTGACAAAAGCTTCCCAAGTAAAACAAACATGCAGTACCTTTGCAGCTCATCATCAAGACAAGATTACAGGAGCTGATCAGTTTAGAAAAATAGTACAGGTACAGTTAACATTTCCACCGACCATTAGCTAAGGATAAAATTATATATGTATACATGGAAAAAGGATGAGCTGAAACATCATTCACATGGCGCGTGCAGGGTCCAAATTAGCATCATGTCATGGCACACTACAGTTTGGACCTGGGCATTCTGTAACACAAAACAAAGGCAGGAAGATTGCAGCAGATGCAAGCTTCACGTGGCTGCCACCTACTGTCTTCTGCTCGTCGGGCCATGACTCATGTGCCCCCTCCTCCTAAAGCACCCAAAAGGAAACTCACTCGATCTCGCCAGCTAATCTTCAGTGAGTATTGCACTCTCAAAAGTCACAGTTACAGCTAGTATCAGTGTATTACTAAATGTGATTTTTTTCCGACCATTTTTAGTGAAGAGTTTCTTCATGCGTTGTGTGTAAAAACATAGAATGCAATGAGACAGACGAAACAATCACTATATATAGTTTTATTCTTTAAATTTAGACATTTAGTTATATGGCTCATTTAGAGTTGAAAACCAAGACAAGAGAGTTTCATCTACATAAAGTTCACGTCTAAGATTCTTACAAACATTGTCATGTCATAATAAATACTTATGTGACAACCTATTATATGCAAATAAAACTTCTATTGAAATTAGTCTTAGATGGTGGGGTGCTGATTAGCACAAATCCTGGAGGCTTTAGGGTTTACCAGATCACTTCATCAGCTGGTTAGAATGGGAGAGCTACAGTAGCACAGTAGCACTATTTTTTTTTGGGGGTCGGGGGGGGGGCACCTTGTTCAAGATGCTGAATTTCAGTATTTCACTTGGGAATTTGGGCCCATCAAGGTCATTCAAGAACCAAGAGACTGGATGGGAGGTATCCCAACATCTTTTTTTTTACGTTCTAACAAAAATATTTTTTACTGTATATCTACTGAGTAGTAGTAATCACTTTTGTGCCATTAATTACTTTAAAAGATATCAAGGAAAGAAAGCAAAAACATGGGCCTAGAACAGTAGTAGGGACTTGAAAAGGACCCATGAATCTTGCATTTCTGTCAAATCAACAGAAAACTTGTTCTTTTCGGTAAACCTAAAGGCATGGTCCTTGGATGTTACATTTCCACCGTTGGGCGTGACTTGGTACCATAATTCGTCAATTTACCATCTTGATATGAATAAGCTAGACATGCATGTAGATTTTCCAGCATCAATCAAATACAGATTTTTACCTGTTTTTGTTTAATAATCACCACCTAATAAGGGTATTGGTATTTCCTTGACTAGCCTGGTCAAACGCATCAAAACCCGGTCAAATGCAAAGCTGAGAGCTGATCCTTAACAGCTCATTGGGAAGAGTCGGTACACTAATCTACTCCACTGCGATTCAATTAAAAAATGAGTACAAAAGACATGTACATTTGGATAGATCTCCTTAGCACTCAACGTAATAATCAAACCCAATCAACACCTACCAAAAAGGACCGCTAATATAATACTAGACAATTGCTCGATCCAGCGACAAAAAGAAAGTGATGACTCCCGGCCCTGAGAAAAAAAATTGCAAACAGTAACATCAGTTTCCGTCATGATTTAGAGATTTCAGCCAATTCTTACCCAATTTTCAGTTTTTGTTATTTTGATGATGTCTCACTCACTCCCATTCTTGAAAAAACAGAGGCAACGAGCTTAAGTGAATAGAGAGAAAGAAAACGCCACCTGCAAGAAACCAAAATCCTTTAACAGCGCACTTTAAATTACATCTTTAACAGTAGAGTAGACAGTAACTTAAGATTAAACTGAAATCTTACTGTAACGGCAGCATAAAACTGGCTTTACTGGGCACTGTTTTTTTTGGCCCCTCATGCCTGCCGGCTTAAACAAACATGGTTGAAAGATCGAGCGCGTCAGTATTACGAATTGAGCTGCCTCCAACTCCAAACAAAAGGCAAAGATAAAAGGGAAAAAGGTGGAGGGAGGGAGGCCATTGATAGAGACCACGAGCTGTTCTAGAAGTCACCGCGCTGCAGCTCAGCGGGGGGCCTGCTCCCTGGATCTCGCCATCGCCATTGCCGCTGCCCCCTACCTACTGCTCCTGCTCCTAGTCCTAGACCCCTCCTACTCCAGGCTCCAGCAGGTGGTCCGTTTTGGATCGCATTGCTGAGTGCTAGGATTCCGTGGTCTGCCTGCCTGCGTGTGGGAGTGGGATAGTGTGAGTACTCCCTCCCTGCTTCTTGATTCGTCTCTCTGATTGTGGTTTTTAGAGCCACTGCTTTTCTATCTTATTCTTCATCTGGTATTGATATTTGTGGAGTGGGTTTCATGCGGCTTCCTGCGAGAAAGATCTCACTTTGATGCTCTGTCTGAGGTTTTTCGGCTTGATTTCGGCAGCTAATTAAGCAGCCGCAGATATCATTTTTCTTTGGGTATCCGTTCTTGTCGGATTGGATTTCTGAAGCACTCGCAGATTGTCTCTTGATATCGTGTTGCCTTTGGTTACCTGTTTGGGTTCCAATCTTCTGGGCATATATTTTTTTTCCTTCCGTAGAGCGCGAAAGATCTCATTTTGATCTGCTAAACAGCTGCAATTGTATCTTAATTTGCTTCGGTCTCCTCCACTGGAGATCTCGTTGGGGGGTTTCTACAAGATTTACATCTGCACAGCGTTTGTCTCGATGCTGTTGTCTGTTCTGCATTTGGTCCTAGTGGCCGGCATTTATTTGGCTCTTCATGCTGCTCGTCTGATCTAGGCGACATCGAATTGTCTGTCTTTTATTCTGATACGCCAGCTGCTAGTTGTCGGGCTTTATTTTGAGTTCAGCTGTTGGAGGATTTGGCAACTGCATTTCAAGAATTAAGCTTCAACACAGAATTTGATATTGGCGGGGCTGTTGTTCAGAGGAATTGGAGATGGACAAGAAGAATTACCCTCCGTCGCCATCGCCAAGGTCGACAGAGAAGTCTGGAAGAGAATTGAGATCCGGGGACGCCAATGGCAGCACAAACACCAATAGTAACACCATCTCAAAAGGTGACAGGGAGAAAGGAGTCAATGTGCAAGTCATTCTAAGATGCAGGTGGAGAGGGCTCAGTAGTTCAAGCTTAAAAGTTCCTTCTAACTTTGTTTTTGTTATCACAATGTGTGATTTCGTTCATTCAGGCCCTTGAGTGATGAAGAAACAAAGTCGAACACTCCTGTCGTTATTTCGTGCAATGAGCGTCGCCGGGAAGTTGCCGCCACTCAAATTATTGCCAATAAGCAGATTGATCGTACATTTGCATTTGATAAGGTATTAGATCACCTTGTACTGTCACTTTCTGTTGAGCAATTATTTAATTGTTTCTTTCATGCTTCGAATTTACCTAGTCTTGTTTACTTCATGTCTGTGTGTTTTGACTCGGATTTAGTAAACTATTTCATTTTGAGTAGGTTTTTGGCCCATCATCCAAGCAGAAAGATTTGTTTGAGCAATCCATCTCGCCGATAGTATATGAGGTCCTTGAAGGTTATAATTGCACTATTTTTGCCTATGGGCAAACTGGTACCGGGAAAACTTACACAATGGAGGGAGGTGGGACTAGAAAGACCAAGGTAAATATTTTGTTATGCATATATAGTCTGAAGGTGTAGTTTGGATCTGCATTTAAATTCTTAACTGGTTCTTCCAATGTCTAGAATGGTGAACTTCCAACTGATGCTGGTGTTATCCCAAGGGCTGTAAGGCAAATATTTGACATTCTCGAGTCTCAGTGCGCAGAATATAGCATGAAAGTCACCTTTCTTGAGCTTTACAATGAAGAAATCACTGATCTGTTGGCACCTGAAGAACCGAAATTCCCTGTTCCTGAAGACAAGACGAAAAAACCTATTGCCCTTATGGAAGATGGAAAGGGGTTTGTTTTTGTTAGAGGACTTGAAGAAGAAGTCGTGTACTCAGCTGGCGAAATCTACAAGATTCTTGACAAGGGTTCTGCAAAGAGGCGTACTGCAGAAACATTGCTGAACAAGCAAAGTAGTAGGTCACACTCTATATTCTCAATCACAATTCACATTAAGGAACTCACTCATGAGGGTGAGGAGATGATCAAAATTGGGAAGCTTAATCTTGTCGATCTAGCTGGTTCAGAAAATATATCACGCTCAGGAGCTAGAGATGTGAGTAACTTCTAAAATGTCCAACTACAGATAAAAAAAAAGATCAAATGCTTCTCTCTGATCTTTGTCATTTAATAAAGTACTTTAATATTGAATTTACATTGCAGGGCAGAGCGAGAGAGGCTGGAGAGATCAACAAGAGTTTGCTCACACTTGGTCGTGTTATTAATGCTCTAGTAGAGCACTCTGGACATGTCCCATACAGGTAAACCCTAAGGAAAGGCCCTTTGCAGCTTTGATTTTAGTAACACATTGCTCAATGACGATTTGTGTATCTATTTATTTCAGAGATAGTAAACTGACAAGATTGCTGAGAGATTCATTGGGAGGGAAAACAAAGACTTGTATTATTGCTACAATATCACCTTCAGTGTATTGCTTGGAAGAGACATTGAGCACACTTGATTATGCACACCGTGCAAAAAATATCAAGAACAAACCAGAGGTTTTATTTATTCTTTTTTTTATTTGTTTGGATGAATCAGTCATGACCTTTCGTTATTTCAGATAGTACAAAGTTCACAATTGATTGCTGTAGGCTAACTTGGCCTAATGTAAAATTCAGGTAAATCAAAGGATGATGAAGTCTGCTATGATCAAGGACTTGTACTATGAAATTGACCGCCTCAAACAAGGTTCTTCTTGCTAATTTTTGTAACTTGGAATGGTAAGGATCACACATCTTGTATTCATCTGGTCTCCTGTATGTCTCCAGAGGTTTTTGCTGCAAGAGAGAAGAATGGTATCTATATTCCAAGAGAGCGCTACCTCCAAGAAGAAGCTGAGAAAAAGGTTTATCTTGATTTTCAAATAAACCCATATTTGATTTTTTTTATTTAACCCATATTTGATATTGTTCAGATAAACTGAGCATAGCTTTATTTTGTGTATCATCATTTCATATTTCAAATTATCTTTGTCACTTAGGCCATGACAGAGAAAATTGAACGACTGGGTGCTGATTTGGAGGCTAGGGATAAGGTTAGTTGTCTTAAGAATTTGAAAACAAATGATTGTGTTAGTAATGGCTGAGATGTGATTTTTTTTGCTGAATGTGTGATCAGCAATTGGTTGAACTAAAAGAGCTTTATGATGCTGAACAACGTCTGAGTGCAGAGTTGGGTGAAAAACTTGGAAAGACTCAGGTATCCTTCCAGTCTGAGTCATGTGATTTTACAATCTTAGCAAGTATGTTACTTATCAGTTCAGTCTTGTTTTTTATTGTAGAAAGATCTGGAGGACACCAGGAGTGCTCTGCATGATCTAGAAGAAAAATACAATGAAGCAAAGTCTACTATTAAAGAAAAGGAATATGTCATATTTAATCTTCTGAAATCAGGTTTGTTGTGATCATTAATCATGCAAGACTTGAGGCTTATCATATTCTGCACATTTTCTGTGTTCTTTTTTGTAAATTTAACTATTCAGTTGATATTAAATTTATAACCTTTCAGGGGGTTCTTGGTTCCTCAATGCTTGGTTTCAATTAATCAGTCCTATTCTTGTTTATTGGTTTTGCCATTCATCCAATAACAAGTACTTTTGTTTTCTCCACAGAAAAATCACTAGTGGATTGTGCATATAACCTTCGTGCGGAGTTAGAAAATGCAGCAGCAGATGTTTCTGGGCTATTCTCCAAAATAGGTTAGGGATCTTAACTATTTTTCTTAATACCAGGGATCTTAACCGGATCACCCCTTTTCTGTGACTGTTTTGGACTTGGTCTCACTTCAGTGGGCACTATTCTTCACTACTTGCAGAGCGCAAAGACAGGATAGAAGATGGGAACAGATCGATAGTGCAGAGATTTAGGTTTCAACTGACTCATCAGCTAGATGCCTTACATAAAACTGTATCCAGTTCTGTCATGCAACAGGAGGACCACCTTAATGAAATGGAACATGATATGCAATCCTTCGTGTCTTCAAAAGATGAGGTAATTCAGTCTCTTAAGTTTTTCACTGCCTTAGTTTTGTCTGAAATGCTATGCAAGAGTATTTATTGATATGTATCAGTTATCCATGTTTAGGCTGCACAAGGGCTAAGAAAGAGTGTACAAAAGCTCAAAGTCTTGCATGGTTCTGGTATCACTGCTTTGGATGATTTAGCGGGTGAAATTGACATGAATTCGCAGACAACATTTGAGAGATTAAATTCACAAATACAATCACATACATCAGCCCTTGAGAAAGTAAGTTCATTTCAGTTGGCCTAATGTGAATGCAATGGATTTTGCAACATTTCTGATTGCTTATTTCTGTTTCAAGTGTTTCGGAGGAATTGCTTCGGAAGCAGATAGCTTGTTAAATGAGCTTCAGTGCAGCCTATCGAAACAAGAAGAGAGACTAGCCCATTTTGCAAAGAAGCAGAGGGAGGTCTGCATCTTGTCGAAGCATAAAATCATTTGCTGTTCTCCTAAGCTGCTTTGTGTTGTAACTTTTGTTGCTGGGTGCAGGGACACCTGAGAGCTGTGGAAGCATCACGTTCCATCTCAAAGATCACTGCTGGTTTCTTCCACTCGCTAGATGTTCATGCATCTAAGCTCACCAGTATTTTGGAAGACACACAAAGCGTGCAAGATCAACAACTTGTTGACCTTGAAAGGAAATTTGAGGTGCTTATTGCACAAATTTTATGCAGTTTTACTGTAATGATCTCACAACATAGCATAATTTATTTTTTTTAACAGGAGTGTGCAGCTAATGAAGAAAAACAACTTCTCGAGAAGGTGGCGGAGATGCTTGCAAGTTCCAATGCACGAAAGAAGAAGCTGGTAAGGATTTTCAATTGTTTCAGTAGTTTAAATTTTGTTTTGTACGCATCTGATTAATGTAATCAAGTAATTGATGTGCTATAAAAAGAAGTAATGTTCTCATGGATAGATGACCTTAACGGTCATACCACTGCTACGCACTGTTCATCATGACCATGTATTGTAGGTCCAAACAGCAGTAGGCAGCCTTCGAGAGAGCGCCGTAAACAGAACAAGTCACCTACAGAAAGAAATTTCGACAGCCCAGGACTTCACCTCATCCGTGCGGGAAAAGTGGGGCTTTTACATGGAAGAAACCGAGAAGAATTATATTGAGGATACCACTGCAGTTGACAGTGGAAGGTCTTGCTTGGCCGAAGTGCTTGTAGAATGGTCAGTGCAGCATCGTGTATTCATGTGATGGTGGTTCCTTCTGGTCCAAAACGTGGATGTTCTGAAATTTGACCTTCATTTTGAAATTATTGCAGCAAGGCGAAGACTACCATGGGTGCACAACAATGGAAGAATGCAGAGGATTCTCTATTCAGCCTTGGCAAAGGAAATGTGGAATCTGTAGATTCTATAGTCAGGTATCAGAATAGGAATTGACATGGGTGATAAAAAATTTCTCTGTTGATGAATGGTAGGCTACCAGTATGTGCTAAAGCGCTTGTGTGTATAACAGGACTGGAACAGAGGCCAACCAAGTACTGCGTTCCAAATTGTCATCTGCAGCATCGTCAACTCTTGAAGATATAGATGTTGCAAACAAGGCTCTCCTTTCTTCAATTGACAGTAAGACCACACTCTGAAACTTGGGCTTACCTAAGTGCATAGCATAGAATGAACAATTCCCTTTTCTTACGACACATTCCTGTCATTTCAGGCTCGCTGAAGCTTGACCATGACGCATGCGCAAACATTGGTGCGATTCTTACGCCGTGCCATGGGGAAATGAGGGAGCTGAAGGGGGAGCATCACCACAAGGTTGTGGAGATCAGTGAAAACGCTGGGAAATGCCTTGAGGAAGAGTATCTGGTGAGCAGTCATGAAAAGGCTAAAACATGTCAAGATAATGCATGTGCTCTTTTATTTCTGACTGATGAACTCGCCACTGCACCTTGAAATTGAACAGGTGGATGAACCCTCGTGTTCGACGCCAAGGAGAAGGCAGATCGACCTGCCAAGTGTGGAGTCAATAGAGGAGTTGCGAACCCCAGACTATGACGAGCTTCTCAAGTCGTTCCGGGAGTCGAGGGGGAGCTGGAAGCAGGCAAATGGAGACACAAGACATTTGTCAGAGACAGCTCAGGAACCAACAGTCATGGATTCAAGAATTCCTCTCATAGGAAGAAATTAGATTTACCAAAAGCTTGTAAAAAGAAAAAGAGGAAGAAGAAAGGCATGTGTTTAGATTACCTTTTTCCATATTGGTGTTGATAGTGGTATCGGTTAACTGCTATTTGTTTGGTTGATGTTTGTTTGTTCTTAGGGTGGTCTACTTGTATAGTGACTAGTGAGTCAATATATACCTGCTATCGCATGCATCATTGAATCTGTTGTAATATATGCTGGTGTCCACCGGGTGTAGTCAGCATGTCTGCCCTGAAGCCCTAGCGTTTTTCTTTTTGCGACGAAAGAAAAATTATATTAGATATTAGTTGGATACATGAATACGTTACAAGCACTCTGGATTATATAAATATCCAGAAAAAAAACATCTAAATTATACCTAAGCTGTAAATAGCTCCAAATCTCAAAACCAAATTTGTATGACGTTTTGTAGTATGGATGACCACACAGACAAACACTTGGCAAAATGCCTAATGAATAATGGCTAACATTCATGTAGGCGAAGTTGAGAAACTTCTTTATGGTGTCTTCTTTTTTCTGCCACTGAAGAATGAGAAAGACTGATGTGAAATTTATTCTCCCTAGTCCTTTATCGTGACCAAATCTAACCACGATAAAATGAAGAAACCATAACGGCGACACTATCTCCGTCTGTCGCCTCCGAAAATAAGTCTTCATATCGTCAAATCGGTGAGGATGCCGACGCCATAGTTGTTGCCCACATTTTCAACGAAGCCGCCATGGAAAAAACAGTTTCACTCTACCGTCTGAGTCATCGGGGAACATCCCCAAAGCCCTAGTGTTTTGTCCTCAAGGTTCGTCAGTTATTTGTCAACTCTTGTTTTAGGATACGTGTAAGTTCCAGATGGCGTTAGTCAATACAGTAGTATGGTTGCCGTGATACTAACCAAAAAAATGTGTAAATGGTGAAACGTATAAATGCTACATTGACCTTTTATACATAATTGTAAACTTTATCACGATTTATTTATTACACTAGCACCTGTTAGCTGTTATTAACCTTTACACTACACTCATCAGATGGCTGTGCCTGTGGCTGCTTGGCTTAAGGACATTAAAGTAGGCAGGCGGCATTCGTAACAAAGCATCAGACACCAAAATTCACGGTAGCAGCAGCCTCTAAACGGAAGGAATCATCCATTATCGACAGACATTTCATTTCATCATCCAAACGTGAACACACATATAACACATAAAATGCCTAATAATAACTTTAAGATTAGAAGTGTGTCACAGCTGCTACGGCTGCAGCAGCAGCACCACTAGGGGAAAAAAAAGGCAAACTACAGGAGCCCATTTAAATTATGGCAAGAATGTACAAGCTATCTCAACTACAAAAGATTGGTTTTGGCAGAGTCAAAGCCTCGTACAGCAGTTTCTGCTATGGTGTCACAGGTGCATATATATATGTATAATAGCAACAAGAAAATGAATGCCCGTCTTCTATCCTGCAAAACAAACAAGTAGCCGTCACAATGGGGTTCACGGATAAAGGGACAGCAGGGTTTGTGTTATCCAATGGTTAGAAAACAAGTGTGGTTATCAGAAATTCCGAATATTTGCTGAACAAGGATGAATGCTACTGGAAAAGGCGTTTCCTCGTTTGATATCTAGTATCATGAGCTATTTGTAATTATCATTTGAAATACATAAACATCTATTTGCAGGGAACCACGTGATCTATGACTGGGGCATGAATACTCATGGTCAGCTGCCCCTGAAACTGCTCCAAGCAGAACTATATGATGAATTAGAGTATATATAGATATCCTAAAATGAAGTGGGGCTACAGCATCCTGACTATAACTAAGCACGGACTGAGCAGCTGGGTACCAGATATATATATTACTGACAAAAGAAAACTGCCTTGGTGCTAACTTCATGAATGAAATCATAAAATTCAAGCAGTGCATTATTAGAATAGTCTCACTCTTTCAAAAACAATCTGTAATCAACATCTGAAAGAAAGTTGCCTATTTACAAAAAAATAGAACCACAAGGCCACACTATGGTAATCACATGTCAAAAGAAAGCAGTAAGCACATAAGAACTATAAGATGACAATATAATCCTGCAGAAAGTATAACATGACGATTTCACTATAAAACAGACTGAGCTGTGCTGAAAATCCATCTTAGCATTTCTATTTTACATTACTGCAGCTTAGAGGGAAAGAGAAATAACACTAAGAATGAAACAATTTCTCCTAATACTAGCCAACTGTAGCAAAATAAGAACGACACAGATGAAATATAGTTTCTGCAGAAATTACCTATGCTGACCCCTTCAACACATTTCTAGCTGATTGAACCGTGATATGTTCTTATTCATGGTGAGGTGGCATCCATGCTGGTGTTCTCAGGAAGCGCCGTATTGGTTTTGTTCTGTTCTGGGAGTGACTGCCAACTTGCTGTACTGTCATCAGCCCTGCTGCCTGGTTTTGCATCTATTGAAGTCGAGCCACCATCATCTGGTGTTGCATCAATGTAAACAACTCCACCTGATTCTTCATAATTTTTTGATGATGGAACAGCATTAAGATCAGGATCACCTTCCAGGCCACCAGAAGAAGGATTTTGAGTAGGATGATTTCCCTCGTCGTTAGCTTCTCCTGACAATGTATCTCCATGGTCTGTCTTTTGTTTTTTTGCATTGCATGCTGAAGGGGTGCCAGTGCCATCGTCATCAATATCATCGTTTGCTGCACCTGACTCTGCAAGATCAGAGATATCCCTCCTTGGTCTCTTCCATTTCTTTGTAGATGATGTGCCATCATCCTCAAAATCTTCCTCCTCCCTGCCCCTGTGCAGATAGGTCCACAATTTTTTGTCATTATCATATAGCACACAAGGGTCACGTTCATAATGCAAACGATCCAGAGCTCCACTGACAACTTGATTAATTGCAGCCTCTTTATTGGCTTCTTCATGGTTTAGGTATTGTGAATCCCTGAGTAGTGTGCAGACATCGGCTCTAGTTCCAGTTCTTGCAGGCAACCTAGACGCAGCATCCCTTACAAGACAGAGGATAGTGACATGTGGCGGTCGATCAGGTAAGAGCATGGGGTGACCCCTCGCTTTCGCTGTTGGCTTTCCACCTCCTCTTCTCAAGGGAGCAACTATAGACTTCTCCCCATCAGCAGCAGTATAGCAAAATGCTCTATCAGGTATTGAGTACCTCAAAAATTCCTCACGCTGGAAATATGCCCTTGCTTCATCTGAGCTTGGGCTTATTGTGTTCAGACTTTTCTGTGCTTTAAGCTCCTTGAACCTTTCCTTCAAATCCAAGTTTGCAGGATTTGGTGGTGGAGGTGATGGAAGGGAACCTATCTGCTTAAGGGTTTCCTGGCCACTTTTCAGCCAATTAGAAAATGCATCAACCAACTTAACAAGCATCTTGTGCGGTATACTCCATGCTTCAGCAGAAGTTTCTTCATCAGGGTCATCATATGATGAAATAGAAGGTGCTGGACCAACCCAGAACCAACTTTTGTTTGACTTCTCATAGGCAACTAATGCTTTCCAGCCCTTTGCACCTAGAGGAGCTGTTCTAGATGAAAGTACTTTCAATACTCCTCGAACTAAATCCTGGAGGGGCTCCTGTGTTTCAAGTATCCTAGGATCTCCAGGATTTGCTCTAATTCGATTGACGATCTCTTGAACAGTAAGCGCCGGTGCATTGATTGGTACAGTTTGCTCTGCAGCACTGGCATTTGCACCCTCATGTTCTGCAGCACTGGCATTTGCACCCTCAAGGACCTGTTCAGCTTGATCTGTTGTACTTTGTTCTTGGTGAGGCGTTTTGCTGCGTTCTTCACTGTTGAACCATTTTTTGTCCTCTCCATCTGGTTGCTTCACTGTGGCTGGAGTATCCTCAGTAGGAGTGACCATAGCCTTCTTTACGGCAGTTAATAGATGTACAACAGAGAACGAAAAACCAGTATGGATCGTTGGTGTTATCGGTACATACTTCTTCTTGGGCTTCTCAACCTTCTCAGGCTTCTCAGGCTCTGGAGCTACCACATTATTTTCAGGTACAGCAGCAGCTGGTTCTGCTAAAATAACTGCATCTGTGGTGCTGCTCTCTGGCTTCTTTTTGCTTTTCTTCTTGGATCCACCAATGTTCTCAACAACCTTTGGGCCAGATGACAAATGCTCACCATGCTCATCCAGGCTAGGAACTTCGACTCTTCCTTTTGCTTTTTTGGAGCTAGAGCTGATTCTTTCAGTACCACCATGATCACCATTAGAATCTTGGACTGCATAACCTGATCTACTAGCAAGCTTTTCATTCTCCACCAACCTGGATGAGTCATTTGCATTTTCATTGACTTCATGCAGATCGGAGTTATCATAAACATGCATGTCCAGATTTGCCACCCCTTTCCGTTTCCTTTCACCACTTGCTGCAGGAGGTTTTATGACATCACTAATCTGTTCTGTCATCATCACATCCACATCACGTAAATAACCAGTCTCTGAAACCTTCCCTTTGAACCCTTTGCTCTGGGAGGGTTCTAAATCTGCATCAGCAGTAGGATAGTTCATTTTTGCCACTTTAGGAAGCTTGTTTGACTTTTTGGCACCATGTGCTGGTTTATGATACCCAGAATGGTGACGCTCTGTCTTCCGTTCGAGATAATGCACTTCGCCGCCATCTTCAAACTTTTCCGATGAATCAGATTCTGTCTCCTCACTTTGAGCATAGACAGCATTGCTCCTGGAGTGCTTCTGGCCAGTCCTATCTAGTTGTGTACTGGATTTACCTGCCATCTTCGCCTGTGATATCTTGCTTCTAGGGTCAGAACCAACACGGGCATCATTAACCTGTTGCTCAATACTTTTATACGACTTAACCTTCAGGCCATAACCAGCTTGATCTTTCCTGCTCCTGTAATCACCCGCAGACTGCCCCATCTGCCAGTCATCTAAGTTACCAGTGTGGGTACCAGATGGCCAGTTCATCTCATCACCCATTTGAGCTTTATTAGTGTGCACACCTTTTCCACCTTGTACCCAGTCTCTCTCTGAGTACCTTGCATTCCTTCTTGTGTCAAAATATGGAGGATCATATGCTGCTGCTAAGGTGACTCCCTGATTAGCACTGGGATTCCTGCCATAGTAGTAAGGAGAGGCAGTATGGTTATCACTGTAGTTATTTCCATACAGATTGCCATCATAGCTCGTAGTCACTTCCTTCTTCTTCACTGGCTTGGGCAGCAGCCTCGGAAACCGAGATCTTGACGAATCCCTTTCATATCCTAGGTCATCCGAGTAAAGGCCGTCTATGCTCCTGTGATGTTTCCCTCTATGCACGCCCGAATCATACCCATATGCATTATTATCTTGACGAGAAAGCTCAGAGAGTGCCACCACAGCATCGTGGCCAGACCCCCCCATGTACTCCTCATCCACTCCTTTGGGTGTGCCCACTCGCAGCAGCCCCTTCGACTTCTCTTTCACTAACTTCCCTGCCTTCTTCTGTCCACTCTTATCATGCTTGAACCGAGCTAAGACCTGTTCCCCAGACCCCCTGCTCTCGGAATCAGTCTCTGATCCAGCCCGTCTCGCCGAATCTAGAGCTTTTCTCTGCTGCTGCTGCTGCTGCTGTGCCTTCATTGTGTCCAACATCCTCAGCCTCTCATCAAGGCTGTATCCCTCGCGGCCCTTCCAGCAATTCTTGATCTCCCGGAGCCCGCGCACCATGGAGTTGTGGTAGCTCTGCAGCCAGTAGTAATGCTTGCGCCGCTCCGCGAAGCGGGTGCCGCGGCGGTACAGATTGACCCTCGGGTCGCAGAGCCCACCCTTGAGGCGCTCAAAGAGGGCGGCAAGGGGGCTCCCAAAGTGGAAGTTCTGCCCCGCGAGGAGCTCGACGAGCGTGCGCGCAAAGGTCTCCTGGTCCATGTCGGGCAGCAAGGCGGCGAGGCGCAGCCGCTCGTCCTCGCTGAGCAGGGTGTTCCAGGCATCGAGCGAGAGCACGTCGCCAAGGCCGGCGAGGTCGTAGAGCTCCAGCGGCACGGCCACACTCTGGTCCCCGACCTGGCACATCTCGGCGCCGGGCTCGCCAAGCTCCGCGACGTCCAGCTCGTCGGAGCCCATCCCCGAGTCCCCCTCGTCCTCTTCCTCTTCCTCGAGCTCATCCTCCTCTTCCTCCTCCTCCACCTCCTCCGGCTCCTCGCCTCCGCCGCCGCCACCGTTGTCCTCGTCGTCGTCCTCGCCGCCGGCGGAGAAGCCGTCGGCCTCAGACTCCTGCGACGGCGTGGCCCGCGACTGCGATTCCTCCTCCTCATCGTCCTCCGTGGCATCAGGCGAGGCCTCCTCGCCGCCGTCAAGCCTAGGGAGCCGGACGCCGGCTCCAGTCCTCACGATCGCCATGGCCTGCCTCCCACCTACGCCAAAAAAGAAAACACCGCAACAAAGCCAAAGCAGTTAAAACCCTAGCCCCCAATCCACTGCCTCCCAGCAACAGGAAGGAAGGAAGGAATCAAGCAGGGGGGCGCAGTAGTACACAAGGAGCGGAGCGGAGCGAAGCGAAGCTCACTCACCGGAACGAGCCCCACGCGGGGAGAAGCGGAGCGGCCGGGATGCGACGAAACCCTAACCCTAGCGCGCGGGCGCGCGCGGCGGCGAGCGAGAGGACGGGACGGGAAAGGTGGGGGGCAAGTTGTGATGAGGGGAGGGGCGACGAGGCGCTGGGGTAAATAGTGGTGGGTTGGGGGGGAGGAAGACGACGGCGACGTGGCGCGCGCGGGAGCCGTCGGATCGGGGGCGCAGGGCCGCCGCGGGGGAGTGGCGGCGGGTGGGAATAGGGCGCGGGGGCAGGGGGCGGCCCGCAAAAGTGTTTTTAGGAGTCGGGGTGCGGAGAAGGAGACGGAGATGAGGGAGACGCACACGAGGAAGGGGAAAGCTCGCCGGGTTCGCGGGCGCGGGGCCCGGTAGCCCGGTAACTCTGGCACGTGGGCCCCCACTCTACTCTCCTGGAGGGTTCCAGGGTTTGCGCGGGAACGGAACTTCGATCGCGGGGCTTTTCCGTTGGTTGACGAATGACGACACTCCGTCATCGTCTAAATTATATAAATAAATAAATAAATTGTTTTATCTTTTCTAGATACGTATATAGCTTTTAATGTATATCTATATAACTTTATTGTATATCTAGATATATATTAAAAATTATATATCTAGAAAAATCACGATAACTTGTAACTTAGGATAGATGAAATATATTGTTTAAATATAAAACTTTTATAATAATTTTAACTATGTTTGAAAAACAAGTGTTATTATTAATAACCCCGAATAGATATGTTATGAAAATATATTTCTAATTAATATAATAATAATTATCCGGTAGAATAAATATTGATAATTCTAATAGATTTGGATCTAAAACCTTAGTTTGTTTCTTTGTGCAAAAGAAATCTTAGTTTTGGAGACTCAAAAAAAGTGGCTCTCCAAATAGCAACCACTCCACGGCATATTCTTTTTCCCCCTCCCGATCTCTATTTTTTTCTAAAAAAAATGCATAATATATATCTTTTTATATGGGCCTTGTTTAGTTTAGTCAAAAAATAAAAAAAATTCAAGATTCTCCGTCACATCGAATCTTGCGGCACATGCATGAAGCATTAAATATAGACGAAAACAAAAACTAGGCCTTGTTTACTTCCACCCAAAACCCAAATTTTTTTAAGGTTTCCCGTCACATCGAATCTTTAGACGTATGCATGTAGTATTAAATATAAACAAAAATAAAAACTAATTGCACAGTTTTGGTCGAAATTTACGAGACAAATCTTTTAATCCTAGTTAGTCTATGGTTGAACAATAATTACTACAAACAAACGAAAGTGCTACAGTGTCGCGAAATTTTTCCCTTGGGGAACTAAACACAGCCCTAATTGCACGGTTTGCCTGTAAATCGCATGATAAATTTTAAGCTTAGTTAGTCTATAATTAAATAATAATTATATAATACCTTAAAAAAAATTTGGAACTAAATAAGGTCATGATGAAATCGCAGCACGTGCTCCCTCGTGTATCCTCTCGATGTGGAAGATGCCTGACCGCATTTCTACTGATAATATCCAATCACTATGACGCCCATGAGTAGCATACATCTTTGAACCTTTTTTTGCGTTGAAGAGCAAAGCCTTCCATTAATTGGTTGAACATAGTTGCTCTTCCGCCTCTGAAAGTTCATCCTGCTTTGGCGTCTTGGAACCCTACTCGATCTCCCTGGAAGATGACCCAGAACTCACACCGCAAGCGACCCCTGGAGCCAGGTTAATTGGCGCCGACCCGTGGGTCCAAATATCGAATTAAGTTTCCAGATGGGCTAAATGTAAATTTTTTTTTAAAAAAAAAGGCTAAAAAATAAAAAATTGGGGTTACATTATGTCACTCTGTGATATTTTCTGTGGCACCTGATTGTAATAATTTGGGATAATCTCGTCTCGTAGGTATATATGCCTGTGTTAATTAAAAAGTAAAAGGCCCTAAGAAAAGAAAAAAAATCACTCAACATCTTTTTTTTTTTGAGCAGGAAATCACTCAACATCTGGAGAGCAACTTTTGGTTGGTTTCTACCGTCCAGGTGTCTTGCAGGCCAACGGCCCACAGAAGGAGAAACAGGCCTATAGTTAATGTGGGCCGTAAATAGGCCCAGTGCTTTGACCGCTATGACTCGGCTGGGATTGGGCCAGTTGGTTCCTGGAAGGAACAGAATAGCTGTGAACTAAGCCCAATGTGACTTGGCAAACAAAGTGTCGTTTGATTGTTTGAAAAAAGGGATTAGTGGCCGAGAGTGTGCATTCTGATCCGACCTGCTATTTTTATACTAAGGTTTGATGAGAATTGGGTCATATGGACCAAAACGAACCCTAATCAAGGGAGGAGCAATTCTCTAGTTTGCCCCCTGAAAGTGTTGGTGTAATTGTCGCTAATGATTTGTTAGCCTTTGAGTAATAAAGTTCACCCTTGTCTATGATAAATATATTTGCAGTAACTAAAAAACATAACCTAGTGTCATCACCCGTACTCGTACTGAATAACATGTTGAACAAGATACTCATAGAAACCAGCTTAATTTAGATAAAAAAAGCTTATTACTATTGTTCCTGTATGCCCCATTGCCATCACTATCAATGTTAAGTAATTAAAAAAACACCAATCTATGATGAACTTGGCATCTTTTCAAGTAAAAATATAGGCAGCAAAATTAGAGGTGAAGAGGAGTCAAACTTGGATAGTTAGATTAGATGCATGACTACACCTCCCACCGCAATCATCATCAACGTTAGTAGTGGTACAATGCAACACTTGTATCTAGCTAGCTAGCTGCCAATATGTGGGGTGATCATGACCCATTTATAAGTGTCTTGAGGCCTTGTTTAGTTCGTGATTGGATATTAATCATTAAATAAAACAAAAAATCTACAGTAGCCAAATTCAAAAACTTTTTGGAACTAAACAAGGCCTGAGCAAGTAGCTATTAAGCCACGTCCTCTAGACTCGTTAAATAAAACTTTAAAAAGGCATAGTACAAGCATGCATCTTGAGTCCAACATTGGATTCGACCTCCAAATAGCCAACCCTCCTCAAACTCCTTCAAACCAACCTATGGTGACTTAACACTATATAGGATTGTCCACGACAAAAGAACCACACCGCGCTCGATCATCATCATCATTTTCATTCTCCTTGGGCTCAAGCCATGATGTTAATGATGATGATGATGATAAACCCCAGCAGCCCCGCCCGCCCGAAAAAAGAGCTCATATTGGTTTGTTTTTTCCGCCTCCATCTAGTGAAGCCCATGATCGAGTCTATGGGCTGGCAATGCAAGAGCAAAAATTTCTCAGTCCAAAAAATTTAGGCTCGGCCCAGGCCTAAGCTGGACCAAACGAGCAAAAACATGAAATAGTTTTTTTTTTCTTCTCTTGTAGTACTCCTACATACATACATCTATATCTATATCTATATCTATATCTATATCTATTCTATCTATATCTATATCTATCTATACCTACTAATAAAGAGGTAAAATTTCAGTCTGCATTTTTTTTTTCTTCTGCTCCTATCTCCATTCGGTTTGCGGAATCGGCGTTCGGCTGATTCCGTACGTGTGGGCCACGCTGATCCTGATTGTTTGGCCGAGGCCGTCCGGCGTTTCAAAACTACTCGATGGCCACATAATTGAGCTAGAGATAGGTGTCCTAGGGCCTTGTTTAGTTCACCCGCTACGAACGACATCCATCAAGCCCAAAGTCAATGCGTGACAGAATTCTTAATTAATTTCGCGCGGCTTTATTTATACGGTGGAGCCCGCATGCAGTGCAGGCAGGCCAGCTGCTGCAACTGCAAACCTTTCATGGAAGAGAGGCAGAGAGCGGCATGGTGATCTGATCGGTGTGGGCCAGGCGTTGGCAGTGGCAGTGGCAGTGGCAGAGAGGGGGCCCCACTGTGCTGCGAGTTGACAACACTTGGAATGTTATGGGTAAAGACAAAGCATTAAGATCGATGCATTATTGCAGACTTGTTGCAGTATATAGTGTCGTCGCCGCCGTCCATACTTCGATCGTGTCCGATCTCCTCTTCTGCGTGGTACGTGCAGGGCAAGGGCATGCAGCAGCAGCACAAGTGCGTGCGTGTGTGTGTGTGTGATACACACATACATACTAGTACATGTGTAGAGTAGAGACAGGAATGCAGTAGCCAGTAGCTAGGTTTGGCATTGAACGTGTAATTAACTGCTCGATCGGCGTGCATGGCTGCCTCTGCGTGACTGCGTGGTGCTGCCTCTCCATGCATGAATGAAGAGACACAGGGGGAGAGAGAGACCTGCCGCTGCTGCTGGTGTTGGCGTGAGGAAGAAGAGAACCGACGCATGCAAGACCCAGACGACATGGCCTTGTTTAGATACACTCAAAAATTTACAAGATTTCCCGTCACATCGAATCTTGCGGTACATATATGAAGTATTAAATATAGATAAAAAGAATAACTAATTGCACAGTTTACCTGTAAATCACGAGACGAATCTTTTAAGCCTAGTTACTCTTCCATAATTAGACAATATTTGTTAAATAAAAACGAAAATGCTACGTGTTAAAATCTAAAAACCTTTTGCATCTAAACAAAGGCTATAGAATGATTCATCAGATGATGGGGAGTGGTCACATCATCGTCACATGCATCTATAGGATCGGATCAGATCCATCGACGATCTCGATGACCGATCGATGCTGCTGCCGCGCGCAGCAGCAGCTTGGAGGAGTACTCCTACCTGCTGCTATAGTATCCTCTTCCTCTCTCCCCGCGCGCCTATAGCTACGTCTCTGCATGCATGCATGCACGCTGCTGCAGTGCGCGCGCATGGCAATGGCAATGCCATGGCGCATGCGACGACAAGGGGGATTGGGGGTCAGCCCGATCGAGGCCGGCCGGCCGGCTGGGGCAGCCTCGCACATGCATGCCATACTAAGGCCTTGTTTACATCTTCTTCCTTTTTATTTTGATACCGTAACAATTTTATTTTTAATTGACAAACATTGTCCAATTATAGAGTAACTCTAGGTTTAAAAGATTCGTCTAGTAAGTTATAGGTAAACTGTATATTAATTAGTTTTTATTTATATTTATATTTAATGCTCTATGCATATATCACAAGATTAGATGTGATGAAAAATCTTAAAAAGTTTTTGGTTTTTGGGTGAACTAAACATTTCCTAATTCGCCATGGGTATATATATATATATATATATATATATATATATATATATATGTCGTCGTGGCACGTACACCGTACGCCCGCGCGCCACAAGGCCACATGCACATGCATGCATTCTAGTACGTACGTACCAGTGATCGACCAGTCACGCGAATGCCAGGCATGCAAAAGCTCCGATCCCTGCTGCTCTGTGTACGGTATATATGACAACGACTGTGCACGGTGCCGCCGCGCGGTACCTACTCCGTATTGTGTTTTCATATAGGGATCGTCCCTTGTATATATACCGTGGAAGTACTTCATACGCCATCCATCAAGGGGCTAGCTAGGAGTATCTTTCATAATACTCGGCACTTTCCAACTTGCTATTCGATTTCAAGTCCTCATTTAATTTAGTTGCTTGTCTTTTTCTAGATTTATCCTAAAATTTAACATCATTATTGTTTTGATGCATGACAGAGGAAGAGGATAGCTAGTGTTCTCTCGATATAGCATCATAGTGTATCTCTAAGCTTAATGCACATCCAACGGTGCACAACAGTGCACATCCCATCATGGTGCACGACACGAGAGGGTGTGTGCCGGTATTATACCCAAAATCCAAAAACTTTTAAGTTTTTTTACATCGAATCTTATGACACATGTATGAAGCATTAAATATAAATTAAAAAAAATAATTATACAGTTTGTCTGTAATTTATGAGACAAATTTTTTAAGTCTATTTAGTTTATGTTTGGATAATAATTGTTAAATACAAACGAAAGTACTACACTAACCTAAAACTTTTCACCTAGAAACTAAACAAGACCTGACCTGAGAGCAAGAACTGCGTTCCAACAAAGATAGCGAGATATTATGATGACTTCATCAATTTTGAGTGAGATTTAGCTCAATCTTTTAAAGATGTACATGCACATAGGGTTAACCTTATATACGTGTGTTCGTAAAGTCAATGTGCATGCGTGTTTTTTGGGTTATAATTATATATATAATAATTGAAAAAAAAATAAAAAGAAAAAAGAAAAGAGCGTACGATAGGCCGGCAACAAGAAAAGCAACTGCTGTATGTAAAGGAAGTCAACTGCTCAAAGTCAGCCTGTCAGAGTCGCTAGTGTTGTCTGGCTAGCTTCTCTCGCATGCGTGTGTTGTCCAATCGCAAGCCATATATAATTATATAACCTGAATGACTGCCTTTTTGGCTTAATTAATGACTTAAATAACTGCTTATTAGGGTGTCATTATATAACCTGAATGACTGCCTTTTGGATTGGTAAAAAGCATGCATTGATGCATGGTTGCCCCTGCACCACCAGTTCATCATCTTAGGCCTTTTTCAAGATTTTCCGTCACATCAAATCTAGACGTATACATAAAATATTAAATATAGATAAAAAAATAACTAATTGTATAATTTATCTATAATTTACAAGATAAATCTTTTAAGCCTAATTAGTTCATGATTAGACAATAATACCAAATAAAATGAAAGTTCTACGGTAGCTAAGGGTGTTTTTAGATCCAAAATCTTTTTGGATTTTGGCACTGTAGAACTTTCATTTGTATTTGACAAATAGTGTTTAATCATGGACTAACTAGGCTTAAAAGATTCATCTCATGGTTTTACAGACAAATTGTGCAAATAGTTATTATTTTATTTATATTTCGTGCTCTATATATATATATGCCATAAGATTCGATGTGATAAAGAAAACTTATAAACTTTTAGAATTTTGAAAGAATCTAAACAGCTCCTAAACCTTAAAAAAAATCGCGAACCGCATGCAAAGCTTTCAGCAGTACAGTGTGTACACGCATGTCACGACCGGCCTATAGCTACATATGCATTCAAGTCATCAGTAGCCAGCACAGAGAAGCATTCGACAGTTCCTGTTTTCTTTCAGAAACTTTTATGCAGGATCTATAGTAGCAGACAGTAGCTGCGGACCTCTTTCTGAGAAACAGGCAACTGGTGCCTCTCTCTCGTGTATATATATGTACTTTATATAAATACAAAACAAAGGCTAGAGAATTCTAAATGTTTATAAGATTTCATGTTACATCAAATTTTTGAACGCATACATAAAGTAATAAATAAAAATAAAAATAATTAATTATATATATAGTTTGATAATAAATTTATTTAAAGATAGAAATACTATTACTTTTACTATAAATTTAGTCAGAGTCAAGCTAGTTTGATCGGTATGTTTTCTATAATTGTATTCTTTTTTGGATGGAGTATATATATGTATATATAAAGCACAATGAATTGAATGGATGCATGCATATGCACGACTATGATAGAGATGGATCGAGGAGGGACAAGATGTTTATTTCCACATGCAGATGACTTGAATATACATGCAAACGCACAGCACAGGTAGCTGCTCGATCTCTACATCTAGCAGCTGCACTACTGCACGCGTTCATCACAATTCACAGTCGCGCGCGTCAGCTCAGCAGGCCATAAAAAGAAGAGAAGGTGATGCATTCTGGCATGGGGAATCTGTTTTGAAT
>Ga0182004_10000254_pt1 | contig 28984 bp, 27 predicted proteins | sample Sormic07211540_1_FD_120479 | JGI IMG/M metagenome (GOLD analysis project Ga0182004, IMG submission 120479) | Endophyte microbial communities from Sorghum bicolor roots, Mead, Nebraska, USA - 072115-40_1 MetaG | ecosystem: Host-associated > Plants > Roots > Unclassified | place: USA: Nebraska...
CAATTAGCTCATGATCCATCAAGTGGGTGTATCACCACAACGAGGACTAGCTTGTTAGGAAGCAAGTGAACCTTGGTAAAAAAATCTTGTGTCATTTCTTGTCGAGGATTCTCTTGTAATTGTGATTGATTGGCTATATTTCTACTCTACAACGTTGGTATAACAATCACTCCCCTCTTCTTTACTTTTGTGCATTCCTTGCTAGTTGTGTAGCTTGTTTAGCTTAGCTATCTTGTTTAGGAGTGTAGCAAGCTTCTAGTTGTGCTTTCTTATTGTAACTAGTGTTTAGCTTTCTTGCTAGACTTGTATAGGTGGCTTGCATAGCTTAGTTGTGCTAGTGCTAGAATAGCTTCGCCTTTTGTTTTACTAATCAACTTGTCTAGTTGAAGTTTTTAGAAAATTTAAATAGGCTATTCACCCCCCCTCTAGCCATTTGGACCTTACATCCGGCCGGGTCAAGTGCTAGAGCTTGTGGTAAGCACTCTATGTGGGAGAGTGTGACTTGTAGGTCGCCACTACCAAGAGGACCGGTGGTAACCTTGGGGCTTGTCTCAACGGGGACGTAGCTTGGTGGCAACCAAGTGAACCTCGGGAGAAAATCATCATGTCAACATTGTTGTTCCCGTTGGTTTGCAAGTCCCTAACACAAGCTTATTTTTACATTCATATACTTGTGCTTGTGTAGTTGCTCTTGTAATTAGTTAGCTTGTGTAGCTTGCTAGTTGCTTGTGTAGCTAGAAGTAGTTTCCCTTGCGTGACTAATTTGGTTTGTGTAACCTTGTTAGTCACATTTCTTAGTTTGAGTAGCTAAGTAATTTATGCTCTCTAATTTGGCATTGGTTGCCTTGTTATTGAGCATTGCTAGTGAGCTTAGGAGCTTTGTGCTTTTGCTTACTAGTTGTGTATGAGCTCCTTGGTTTTGCAAAGTACTAGTGGCATATGTTTGTGTAACCTTGCTCCTAGAATTAGTTAGGTGAGCTCTTGCTAAGGTAGCACCTTGTTTGCTTGTTTAGAATCTTTTACAAGGTGCTAGAGAACTTAGGTAGAGGGGTGTAGTCTTGGCTAGACCGACAGTGTTCATTCCGCATTTGTTTTGGTTAGCCAGCGCGATAAGTTTTAGAAAGGACTATTCACCCCCCCTCTAGTGTGCTATCTCGACCCTTCACATGGACTGTGGGTTCAAAAACAAAGTTCCCGAGGGTCTCTTTAGAATATGTGGTGGCTGAAGGGGTACCGACCACCGTGGGCCGTTAGATCAGCGAGGGATGGCTCGGATTTGATGCAAGAGAGAGAGAAGGGGGATTCGGCCGCCAGCGGTGACCCCCTCACGGCGGCACCATTGATGCGGCTTGGAAGCTCGCTAGAGATAATGGTTTACGTGATTTTGATGCCCAAAAATCAAAAGAAAAATGTGGGAGGTGGAGAAGCTTACTACAAACCCACAGAGGTCCTTAGTTTGTGTCGAGAAGGAGTAGGGAGGGCGTGTGGGGTGGCGACATAGTTTGGAACTCGGCGAGATCCGAAACTCCAAGGATACAGTGGCTAGAGCTTCCCAGACGCACTTAGATCGAAAAGTGTTTGCGGGGCGGGTCCAGGAGCTTTATAGGGCACGGTTTTGCGCTTGGACGAGAAAATCCCAAAGAATCTGGGGTTGGTTGCCTCGCTGGTAATCCTGATCGCATCCTGGCGCAAGGGAGAAGAAAGGAAGGGGAGAGGAAGGCGTTGTCGTGTGGGCTTGGGCTGTCGGTGAGAGAAGAGGGAGAAGGGAAGAGCGCGCGGCTTGGGCCTTGGTCGGGTTGGCTGGGCCGGGGGGGGAGCTGGACTGCGGGGAACCGAGGGAGTTGGCCTTCGGCCGAATCAGGGGTGGGCTCCTTCTATTTTTTTTCTATTTTCTTTTCCAAAGTCTTTTTCCAACAAGAATTTTGAATGCAATTAAATTCAAACCAAAAGTTAACAGCACAAAATTAAATATGCTCCAGCATGAATGCTTAAACAAATTTCTATCCCTATGTTGGATTTTAATTTCAACAAAAATTTATTTATTCACTAATTTAAATGCTCACAAAAATACTTAAATAAATCAAATTAAATCTTGTTAATTGAAAATCAAATTTTGGGTGTTACATTCGCAATTAAGAGTTATATTTGGATTAGTCAAGACTGCTTAGAAGGTCAACAGTATGTCATGACAAAATGTTAGTTCAACTTGGCATGCAAAACTGTACCAATCTACAATGTTTCATGGTACATGGTATATGTTGCTAGAAAGATCTTGGAGTCTAATTTCACACCCAAAAAACGGTTTATCATTTGGACTTTCCAATAAGGAGTTATGGTCAGTTTATTGGAAACTACTCTAAAGGCCAACAGTCGTGCGAAACCACTTCGAGAGTCCAATCTAAGGGGGCCTTTCTCATTGCCTTCCTTCAAAAACTTCATTTTGTTTTCATACCCATTTAGGAGCATTGTTCTTAGATAAATATTTCCTACCTCAAAGTTATTAGCAACCTTTGATCATTTTATAAACTACATGATATTGCAGCTGCGCTGGTGATTTTATTAACTAGACCAATTGAATCGTTGGATGACGATCAAAGGGTTTAGGATTGGATGGAGAGGTATTTCTAGTATTTGGCTTCTGGCTAAGATATCCTAAGTATATTGAGAGTTAACTCCCTTCCTACTATGACCGATAGGTGAAAAGGGTGTGGCAAAACACTTCCGTAGGCAGCTACCATGCAGGCAAATTATTATTTACAACTTGCCTAACAACACACTGAAGAGAACTCCTAATGTCCAGCAAAGGCCTATCATGCTTCGCTGCTGGCATTCTTCAGGTGCGACAAGAAGTCCACAAGGGCAGACTTAGTCTAGACACCACGTCTACACTAATTCTACTACTCTAGACCCACTAAGGTTTCGAGCACTTCACAGAAGGAAAAGCAATGTGCCAGTAGTCCGGTTGTATACTTAAAATAAACTAAGACAAAAAGTAAATACTAGAAGTACTCAGATGAAAGACAACTAGAAGGAAGACTTACAAGAAGACAAGCATCCGCTGAGGCGCTCCTGGAAGAAGACTCCCGACAGGCCGGGACTCCTCCTCAGGGAACTCCTCACTCTCTTCTCTCTATTCTCACACTTAGCTAAGAGTAGCTCTTCCTAAGATACATCATGCTTAACTAGGCTCTCTAAGGGGGTATTTATAGGGGAGAGATGGAGTAGGGGCTACTCCAGTGCCACGTCAGCAATCCGCGTGACCTCCAGCATGCACCATTGGATAAACCGACCTTGGAACCGCCATATGATCAACGGTTGGGGATTTCCATCACATGTTCATCATGGGGACGTTGGTGGGAGTAAAGATGGCAATTTTTACCCGAAACCCGATGGGTAATTACCTCATTAGGGTAAGGGTATGGCTATTTTTTTACCCATGGGTAAGATAATGGGAAAAAAACTTTACCTAGCAGGTAAAGCGGGTAAGGGTATGGGACTGCATTGCCCATACCCGTTAACCCATGGGTAAATTGAAGCTGATAAATTATACTAGAATCATAGAATTTGTGTATTTTATGACTTGCTATGATGGATTTATCCATTAGATCATTTGATTGTGTGTTCATGTAGCTTGTATATTTGAAGAGTTTATTAATGATTTATGATATTTTGGCTAAATTTGGGAGCCTGATATATTAAAACACGTATTTTTTCATAGCCAATATTCTTAAAATCATGGGTAAAGATAACCCATGGGTAAGGGTATGGGAAAAACTCTTACCCGTGCACGGGTATGGGTAAATTAATGGGTAATAAATTTTCTCGTGGGTAAGGGTATGGATAACACATACCCAGCGGGTAATTACCCATTGCCATCCCTAGGTGGGAGTGAACCGACTCAAGATGGGGCCCACATGTAGGTCGGTCGACCTGACATCTGGTTGACAGTGGGTCCCACTGACCTTCTGGAAGGTCCTTAGGTCGGTGGGAGGCTGGGCCAGGTGGCATGACCTAATTGGTCGGTTGGTCGACCGACCTTTGGGGCCCTGGCCCACCACAGGCCTCCTAGTGGTGTCCCCACTTGTCATGTAAAGTGTTGTCCAAAGTTGAGTCTAGTTGCACACTTGCTTGCTTCCATGTGGGCCTAAGGATCCATGTGCTAAGTGTTTAAACCGTTGAGGGCAAGCACACTTGGATCCAAGGGTTGGTATTGACTCCTTGGAGTATGCCATGGCTCATGCCATGGAGGGAAGCCCCTGGTGGGCCCAAACCATGGTCGGCTAACTGAGGTTATGGGGCCCACATGGCTCATTTCCTTCTTCCCTGCATGGAACAAGCTAAGAGTACAACTGGAACTTTATTAGTGATAAATATGTTCATGTGATGCTTATCTTCCTTCAATTGAGGACTGTTGACGGGCTTTTGAGTATATAGAACTGAGTCTTATTTCCCGTCAACAGGTACCACCAGAGCTGCCACCTAAGAGAGGAATCGAATATCAAATTGACCTTGTTCCTGGTGCTTCACTTCCAAACCGAGCTACATACCACATCAACCTAGAGGAAACAAAAGAAATTTAGCAACAAGTGAAAGAATTGATGAGAAAAGGATATGTGCAGGAAAGTCTTTCACCTTGTGCAGTTCCTGTTCTTTTAGTTCCTAAAAAAGATGGTTCATGGAGAATGTGTGTTGATTGTAGAGCTATTAATAACATCACAGTAAGATATAGGCATCCCATTCCTAGACTTGATGATATGCTTGATGGACTTAGTGGTGCAATAATTTTCACTAAAATTGATATGGGAAGTGGCTATCACCAAATAAAACTAGGAGAAGGAGATGAGTGGAAATTAGCTTTTAAAACTAAGTTTGGGTTGTATGAATGGTTGGTAATGCCTTTTGGATTGACTAATGCACCAAGTACTTTTCTGAGATTGATGAAACATGTGCTTAGATCTTTCATTGGCAAGTTTGTTATGGTTTACTTTGATGATATATTAATTTATAGCAAGTCTCTTGATGAACATGATGAGTATATCTAAAGTGTTTGTTGTCCAATGTGAGCAAAAATTGTATACTAACCTTGACAAGTGCACATTTTGCACCGATAAGGTAGTCTTCCTTGACTTTGTTATTTCATGTCAAGGTGTGGAGGTGGATGAAGAAAATATCCAAGCTGTCCTAAAGAAGAATCTGAAATTGTGGGAAGAAAGCTTGTCTCATGTGGAGTTTGCATATAACAGGGCGGTACATTCGACTATAAAATTTGGTTCATTTGAGAATGTCTATGGGTTTAAACCTACTGCTCCCATTGATCTTTTGTCTTCGCCTAGCAGGAACATACGAACTTTGATGCAAGCAAGTGAGCAGAATTTGTCAAGAAACTTCATGATTGAGCTAAAGCAAACATTGAGAAGATGACTAAGCTATATGAGAAGCGCGCCAACAAGGGTCGTAAGATGTTATTTGAACCAAGAGACTTGATTTGGGTGTACTTGCACAAGGATCGCTTTTCTGAACAATGCAAGAGCAAGATTCAACCCCGAGTCGATGGTCTATTCAAAGTGCTTCGCAAGGTCAATGGCAATGCATATGAAATTTATCTTCCAAGTACATATGGTGTGAGTATAAGCTTCAATGCCACCGATTTATCTCCTTTATATGATTAGAAGAGTTGAGGATGCCTCCTTTTCAAAAGGGGGAGGATGATGAGGACATCCCAACTATGCACACTCGTTCAAGTCCAAATGCTACAAATCAAGATCCATTTACAAGAAACCGTGCCAAGAAGCTATAAGAGCAGGTGGATTCTTTCCTTACTGATTATAATATTCATACTTCTAAGGATATTATACTACCTAAGTGCTCTACTTTAGTTGTACTTAGGAATATATTTGAAGATGAGGAAGAGACACTGCTATAGAATGGCGATATTAGAAAAATAACACGCATGAATGTTCTGACGTCCAAAAGTGATTGCATGAATGTTCAAACATCCAAAAGTGATGTTGAGACATCAGAAAAAAGCAGTAATAACTCTCAAGTTCGTGAAGATTTGGAGGCCCATGAGGACATTTTGAAAAGCTCATCAAGTTCGCTTTCCAATGTCTCAATCACCACCTCATTGGGACGTCACAATCAAGAGTTATGTTTCGATTAGTCAAGACTGCTTAGAAGGTCAATAGTCTATCGTGACAGAATATTGGTTCAACTTGCCGTATAAAATTATATCAATCTACAATGTTTCGTGGTGCATGGCATATGTTGTTGGAAAGATCTTGGAGTCTAGTTTCACATCCAAGAAACGGTTCATCATTTGGACTTTCTAATAAGAAGTTATGGGAAGTTTATTGGAAATTGCTCTAGAGGCTAACAGTCATGTGAAACCACTTCGGAGTCCATTCTGAGGGGGTCTTTCTCATTGTCTTCCTTCAGAAACTCTATTTTGTTTTCATACCCATCTAGGAGGGTCGTTCCTAGTATAAATATTCCCTACCTCTAAGCTATTACCAACCTTTGATCATTTTATAAACTACATGTTATTGCAGCCGCACTACTGAGTGTCTTACTCAAGCTTCGTTCTTTCGTGTTCTTCTTGGACTTATAAAGTGATTCCTCTAGAATCTCCTACTTCGTGCTCTATGGCTTCCGTTCGGCTGCACCGTATTGGGTGGATTAGTTTCAGACTATGGTTCTGCGGTTGTTGGAAATTGAGTCAAAGTTTTCGTGGTTTCGTTGTCTCTCTCTCCGTCGTTTGGTCGCATCTAACCTTTATCAGGTATAAAGCTAGTTACCCGTTCTTCGCAATAAGTTATCTTTATTCTTTTGATCTACTGTCGTGAAGATCGGATCACCCTCATACCGATTCATATCGATACCTATCATAAGAGGTGGTGTGTATGCGGAGATCGACAAGCTCGACCTTAGGTTGACAATAGCGGCAACGACGGTCTCCTCCGCAACACAGGATGTTGCGCGCTCGCTCTAATCTCTCCTCAGCCACCGCGCCGGAGCCTAACGCCGTCAGCGCCATAGTGAAGACCGCTCACGTCTGGCTCCTATCTAAGTGCCGGAGGTAGAAGACGAAGCTGATGAGTGGGTCTCACAAGGAGCTGTGGGACCCAGCTATCGTAAAGGGAAAGAGAAGCACGGCAAGGACATCTTTGTCTTTTCACATGACATCTTCACGCTGGCATCGTGACCTGACACGTCATATACATAAAAACATTTGTTTTTGGTAAATATATAAGATTTCTTCTTCGTCCGGTAAATTTGTAAGTGATATTTATGAGATAAATGGTGTTGTTTATAATGGTAAAAATGTAAATCTCCCGCCGTCGCTTCGCTCGTCTCGTCCTTGCAACTCCAGCGCCGGCATCTTTTTCCTCGCGCCAACCCCCGCCACCCTCCTCTCCCCCTACGAAATCTAGGATCCAATGAGCAACCTCGACTGACGCCCGCTTCGCCGGATTAAATGGCGACGCCGGCGAGCCTCCACCCCGCCACGCCGCCGGCGATATCAGGTGCCCTGGCGGTGGTGGCGTGCGCCGTCATGGCGGTATCCTACGTCGCTGTCCTCTATGCCCCGACGGTCATCCTTCGCTTCCCGCCCCCGACCTCGCTCCGCACCTTCCTGCACCGCCGCTTCGCCTGCGCCGCCGTCGCATCCGCCGCCTCCGCCCTTGCCACCGCGTCCCTCCTCCGAGTAAGCGCCCCTGCTCTCCTCCGGTACATGCCTCCTGCCCCAATATCTGAACCTGAACTGAACGAATCTCGAATCCCCCACCTTTCTCGTCTTCGTCCTCAGGTCTGGAGCCTCAGCGACTTCGCTGATATGCTTGCTGTGTTCGGCGTTAGGAAGGATCACTTGGTAAGCGATCTTTTTCCAAATATAAGCTACAGTCTCGTACTAGCTCGCTCATTAGTGTTGAGCTTTTCATGTATTTAAACGCTGGTTCAATTCTTCTACAGTTTCAGGCCGTGGTGATTCCACTTTTACTTACATCCCTGGTGTATGCTGGGTCTTTCGTTACTAGATTGTGGTTCCTAGCGAGCTCATGGGGCAGTGGCGATGAGGTGGAGATAGGCTGCGCCCAGAGGCTTGCACAATGGATCCAAGCTGCTGTTGCGGATGTTATGGTTTGGCGGAACTATGTAGTGGTCTGTTCTTCTTCCCCTTTTTACCATTTTTTTTTTGTACTTATAAGATACTACATGTTGTAAACCAGTGATCGAGGTTATTGTAGCAAACTAACAATACATGAAGAATTGTTGACTCATTAACTGAACATCTGAGTGTAGCTAACAATTACTGTAGTGCCTTTGCAATCTGTAGTACTATTTAGGATGCTACTGATATTAATTAGTGCTACTACTGAAAACACTTTGATTCCCTCTTCTGTTGTAGTGATATTGTTTGGTAATGACCTTTTGACCAGGCGCCATTTACTGAGGAGCTGGTTTTCAGGGCATGCATGATACCTCTTCTTCTGTGCGGGGGATTCAAAATGTCTACAATTATATTTCTGAGTCCAGTCTTCTTCAGTCTAGGTAAATTTCTATAGTATCGTTCTAACTTTTTGAATTCCGAAAGAACCAACTTTGGCTGTATCTTTTTTAACCTTCTCATCTATGGGCACACATCTGTGAATGGTGGCGTGATGACTGAAAGGATCGTGCTCTGGAGTATGCTGTAGCGCAAGATAGTTGCTAGGTTCTGAAGGAAGTTCAGGCCCTGTCAGAAGTTTCAGTTAGTCAGGGGCATTGGATTAGTAATGGTCGTCAGTTCGGTTTGTTAGGATATCTCGTTTGTTACGGGTTTTGGATCATTACCTGTTATTATATTATGACCGGCATTCTATGTCAATGTTGTGCCAAGTGTCACCGTGGCAAACCAGCGACAGCATCGACACTGCTTCAGTTGGTTCAGGGGATTTGTTTCTCACTTCATTAGCTCAAAGATAGGATTTTTTGGTTTGGTAACCTTGATGGTTTGTTAGGATTTATCTATTTAAATAGCCCAAACACTATCATTTGTTTGGTAAGCAAGATCATTACATAAGTTGTTGCTTCTTGACCAGAACCCATTTGCCTCCCGCTCCCACCTTGCCATGTGCAAGAAGGGCACCTGCTCGCTGCCAGGGGTTCAACCCCTTGCTGCTGGTCACTCAGCAATGGGCCCTCTGCAACCTTTCGGGTCCTATCATTAGCAGATTGATTTAGAAGTTAGATGGAGTTGGCTGATTGTAATTGGTGAACTCAAGCAATATATGGAATCCATCATCCACTACCTCTTTCTTTCCCTGCCTCTTGGTCAGTGTGTGCTGTCGTTGGCTCCTAAGCCATGGCCTCGAGGTCCATGGCCATGCCTGAGTATGTCACACGATTAAAGCCTAGGCAATGCTCCCGTCTCCAATCATCTACGATCATCACTTCTGGTATCTGCTTTGTCTGCCAATCCCATTTTGCAAGATGAGCTCACCGAGAAGATCAACAGCACCATGTCCATTGACATCCATCCTCATGGGCCTCAAGCGGATGGTCCGATCACTTATTCTGTTGGCACCAATAGCAAAGATCTCAATTCGCTTACCAGCGAAGGTCACCAGCCTCTAAGTATCCCACGACGAGAGTGCAGAACAGGTTCTCTCACTGAACCTCGCAATTTCACGTCTGAATCTCACAGCATGGCAACAAGGACCCTGCCCAGGTTCATCAGGCCGATCTGATCCGGCAATGACAAGGACCTAAAGTTTTCCGATCTTTCTTGCTCTAGTTTGTGATTAGTTTATTAATCAAATTGCTGCATACCACATCCACATGGTATTGCCTATACATTCTCTGTTGTTGGTGATGTACTCTTCTAATTAGAACTGAACCTTTCTGTTGACAGCACACTTAAACCATTTATTTGAACTACACCAGCAGGGATGCAATTTTATGAGATCGCTACTGATTGTAGGTATTTTTCTTTGCACATCTTGTTTTCTGCTTTAGTATTTTCCTGCAATGGTTTGGGAAGAAATTTTTTGGGCAAGATTAACTTAGATGTCAGAAACTCAGAACAGACTTTTGGATCTATATTTAACTAACTTTATTTCTATTAAAATCAAGGAGAACTATAACATGTTAGTTTAATATGTTTATTCTACAGTGACAAGTTTACCTTTAAATCAGTTGCACTGTGGTCTCACATATTCACTACCACTCTACTGCATGCCAGGAGAGTCAACAATTAAAGCTATGGTCTTAATTTCTATCTTCTTTCTTCTATGCTATAACCTTAGGCTTGTTGCAAATATTGACTTCTCGATTGAGATGGCTCAAGTTCAGGCACAACTTTGCTCTTACAGATTATATCTGAAGCTAGAAACCTAAACTTTTACCTTTTAGTATGCTTGGCAACAAAATTGGCATCTTCAAAGTCATTAGTCTTCTTTAGTTCTCCACATATTTTGTCAGACATTGGCATAAGAAAGTTGGACTACCTCTGTTTCATCGATTGTGGACACCTATTTGCTGCACTTTCTGAGCTTGATTTAACTTCTTACATTCCCTCCTCAGGTGTCCAGCTGGGCTACACCGTAATCTTTGGGTGGTATGCAGCATTTTTGTTCATTCGAACAGGTCTCACTCATTCCTTTATGTTATTTTGTGTGTTATTGTTTTCTTGCTATTGTTCTTAGAACTCTTTTTCAGTTTTTCCAGTTTTAGAATTGAACTTTCCATGTTTTATCATTCAGACTTGGTTCATGCTCAATCAATTTTTTGGATAATCAGATTTGCAATGTAGGTGTTATGATTACCATTGATTTTTTAGTATGATATTCCATATTGCAGAAACATGGAAAGCAAAACCGTATGACAGCAAAATGACGATTCCATGTTCCATATTTCATTGTTTTTTCAACCATATTTTGGTACATTTGACCAAGTTTATGGATTGTAACCTGGCTGCATGATTGTGCTTGCACTCCAATTTCCATTTGGTTTTATGACATGATGGATGGTAACTATAGTTATTTTACTGTAAGCAAGTTTAATATGGTTCTGATAACAAGGTTTCATTGTTGATTGACTTTCATTTGGGAAAAAAAAACTACAGGTAATCTGTTATGCCCAATTGTTGCTCACGTCTTCTGTAATATGATGGGTTTGCCTGTTTTCTCGTCACCACGAACAAAAGGTGTGTATTTGTATACATATATGGGTCCTGTTTTCTTTCGATAAAAAAAGAATAAAACCTTAAGGTTTGTAAAGTTATTTGCCCAACTTCTTATGATGCCTTCTGTTTTTATGTCATAGGAGCAGCATCGGTAGCATTTATGGCTGGATTGATATCCTTCTTTTGGCTGCTTTTTCCTGCAACAAGTCCTGAACTGTACAACAGTAGTTTTGATCGCTGCAATTGCTGGCATGGCTTTTGCAATTGGAAATAACATAGAACTAGATTGGAGGGCAGTGGATCCTAACTTGAAGCTACTAACAAGTGAGATCCCTAGGTCTTAGCTGCCGCTGCCATCAGATTTTTCATTTGCAGGAACTCCATATGAATGTTGTAAAACATTTTGCAGATATTTTTTCCCTTGTTTTAGATTAAGACTTAAGAGGCTAAACTTGCAAAAAAAACAATGTACTTTGCCACTTCTTAAATACGTACTGATCAAGAAATCGATATCAATCCCTTCTCAAAGTGAAATTTGGCTTCGTTGAGCTGCTTTTATTTCTTTGTGCTTGCTACTGCAGCTCCTAGAGTTTGTAGATTACTCATCCTGGATCCTTATGATTGTAAACGGGAGACATGTTTCCAAGTCAATATGATTCCACTTTTTAAAAAGTACTAGTTAATCCTGGATCCGTCTCAAAGTCGCGATAGTATTTTTTGGTTTTTAGTTTTACAAATCAACCATTTGGGTTCCCGTCCTACTAGTTAGGATCCTGATTTTAACCTCTCTTTTTTTTTATTTTTTGAGGATGTGATCCTGATTTTAACATCGAGTGCAGCAAACACCAACTGTCATGGTGTGAGATTTATATTTGGCGTGCTAAATCAGGTATTAGGATGTGTTGGTTAAAAGTCCAAAAATCAGACCATCATTATAGATGGAGAACATAAACTTGTATAATTAAGTTCATCGCCATTAAAAGTATTGAACAATGTTGTACTATCTCTGCCCCATAAAAGGAACATAAACTTACGATGGGTATCTTTCTTTCGTTTTTCAGAATGTAAGATCATCAGTTTTGTAAAATAACTCTCTACAATTTTTCAGCAAAAAGAAAAAAAAAAGTTCCTCCAACAATTTGGTAAAAAAGGTTCTTGAAAATAAAAAGTTATCATATATCCTCTTCTCGTAAGTTTTTTGCAGTCGAAAAGAACTTTGTATCCACTCCTCATCTAGCATTTTTTCTTGGGAGATCAGAGTAAACTGGACACATGAGTAAATTTAAAAAAAAAATAGATGTCTCCAATTGAGAAAACGGTAAGAGACAAAAAAAAAAAGTACTATTCAAAGATGTTTGGTTCGTCAAGGATACTTCGGGGTTCCTAATAAAAATCATTTAGGAAGATAAAATAGGAAACTAGGAGAGGGAAATAAATTGATATTAGGAAACTAGGAGAGGGAAATAAATTGATATTGCTACTTATTTTATCAACTCGCTAATTTTTAGTTTAGCAAGTTAATTATAGGAAACACCTTGAGTTCCTCTAATTAGAGTTGATGACTTGATGTGAACATATAAATAACGGTAATGATATGGACCGAGCGTCCGGACCGTCGGACGCCGATTCCACGCATCCACTTCTAATTTTATCACAGACACACCTGACTCTGCACTAATCGCACACTGCTTTTCTCATTCCTTATCCTTTTCTCCATAGCTCACTTCCATGGTGCTCGCACCTCTCCGGTTGCCGCTTTGCCTGCTCGTCAGAACAGACGCAACACGCCACTTCGCTGCTGCCCCGTGCCGCTCATCGGCGCTCACTGCCTCCCGGTGCTCGCGCCCCTCCCCTTGCTGCCTCGCCTGCTTGTCAGGAAAGACGTTGCGCGCTGCACGCCACTTCGCTACCGCCCCGCGCTGCTCATCGATGCTCCCTCCCTCCCTTCATCCCTTCCACCTCCACGACCTCCATGCGACCTTGCTCCCACTCTCCCTATCGGGGACAAGGACGATGGAGGTGGCTTTGACGAGGTAGGTCGCTTTTCTCTTGATCTGAGCCTTCCTCCTCCCTTCTTTCTCCTCCTTCTTCTTCTCCTCCAGATCTGAGCCCTCCTCATCCTCATCCCCATCCCCATCCTCTGGATCTGAGCCTCCTCCTCCTCCTCTGGATCTAAGGCACACAATGGTGGCTAGGGTTTCGATGAGATCTGAGATTCTATTTTCTCATTCATCCAGCGAGATTGAAGGTGATGGGCCAGGGCTAGAGCATCCTGGACCTCGAAACCTATCCCCTTGCTATTTTGTACGCTTTTTTCGTTGTTTTTCCGTGTTGTAATAGATTTTTGGGGATGTTGCAGAAGATGATTTTCAAATGTTACAATAGGTGTGAATCATATGTTGCAGAAAGAGAGTAGTATTTGTTGAGATTGTTGCAATAGGGTATTTCAGTTATTGAAATTACCATTTACAAATGTTGCAGTACTACTATATGAGATGTTGCATTAGTTTTTTTCCGATGTTGCACCTTGCATTGCGCTTTTTGTTTCTACCGTTGCAGTAGCTTCGGTTTGATGTTGCAACAAGTAATTCTTCTCTAGACATGTTGCAAGCGTTTTGATCTGGACGTTGCATGGTGTTTTTTGCAAGTGTTTCATTAGCATGTTTCGAGTGTTTTAGCTGTTTCGTACTAATGTTGCAAGTGTTTCATCTAGATGTTTCAAAAGTATATCTAGTGTTGCAGATAGTGTGTTTTAGATGCATATTTTATATGTTTCATCTGTCTTCAGACGTATGTTGCAAATGTTGTATCCGAATGTTTCAAAAGTAGATCGGGTGTTGCATTGTCTCTTTCTCTCCTTTTGGCACTGACTGGGCATCTGCCACCTCTCTCCCCTCCTTTGGATGCTGGCTTAGCCACCCGCCGCAGCTGCTAGTCCTGTGCATGCGCGTGAGCAGCGGAGGGGGTGGAAATGAGGACTCCCCGGGGTGCAGTCGGGGCAGTACGGCTGGGTCCAAGCGGTGCGGGCCTATGTGGGCGGACGCGGGATGCAGGCGCTCGGGGGAAGATGTAAGCGGTGCGGGCTCATGTGGGGGAGTGCGGGATGCAGGCGCGGGGAAAGATGTAGTGCAGCGTCCGGACACGTGCGTCCGTCCGGACGTCCGGGCACTAGCAAAACTGTATAAATAATGATTCATAGAAAAAATATATATTTATGAGTGCAAAGGGTGAACTTGTGAAAAAGAATAAAAATCACCGAACTGTTTAGGTGCTATTTAACCTAGGTTTTCATTCATTAGGGGGCACTAGAGCAAGACAATCAAAATCGACATCATCCATAGACCATAGCAGACTCATTGAATCGGACTCTATATTTTTTTAAGCGTTGCCAAGGGGTGCAGCCACATAGCAGTCAAAATCACGTTTCTACCATGCGGTTTGTGACTCTGGGATCCTATTGTTCTGAGTTACAATCCGAGTCATAACCATGATTTTAACAACTTGAGAGTGTAGCAAAGACCACGGTAATTTTGTGCCAGATTCAAAAATTTTGTCGTGGGGATCATGTGGCGTGCTAAATTAATTATGGTGTGGTCCTATATTTGGCCCAAATCCTATTGCAACCCTTTCTTTCAATATATGTGTATGTACACTGCTTTGTTAGTTGTCATTGCCACATTGCAGCCTAACAGAACGGGGGCAAGGCCGGGTGGACACTAGATGTAATTGTGTGGTACTCCGATAATAGGTTACTCGGCAATCACAACCTCTAAAATTGGATATCTTCTAAGCACAACACCACCGGTAAATCAACATGGTCACACATAACACACAGGTGAGTGGTTTCATCGACCTCCCCTTAAGACGCTATCATATGGTCTCGGACAGATTCGTTTATCTGATAAAAGTAAGCAAGTGGTACAACACAATTGCATTATTTAAGCACAAATGGGAGAAGGGTGAAAGAGAGTTGAAATTTTAAATCCGTGCATTTCTCAAACTATAGGCATGGTTCAGTTTCCTTCAGCGTAAAAGTAGCCAAACCAAATATCGGTTCCAACACACAAATAAAATACTACCAGCAACGTCCAGAAATACAAAGGGATTTTGGCTATTCAAGTGAACAAAAGCTTTGCCCAGGAGACCAGAACTCCAGGTGAATAGCCAAAATTCCTTGTATTTGGAGACGGAGGTAGTACTAGTTATTATGCAAAAGTCATTTAATATGTTGCAGAAACATTGTAAAAATACTTATGAGCCTGCATGGTTCAAGAGCAAAAAGGGAGGCCATTATATCTGTTAGGCAACATGTTAGTCAACGGATACATCAGGTACATCATGTCAACTGAAAACACATAGCAACGTAACATGAATTGTGATGCTGGGTGTAAGAAAATGGCAATTTTCCCACTATGCCTTGCTTGATTCCTATGTTGTAACTCCTGATTTAAAAGTCTACGATTCTTGCAGCAAAAGGGTGTGGTCATCTACAGATGGTCTTCGATGAGAAAGGTTAGTGACAAAAAAAAAGATTTCTTTTCCTCCTACAGCAATGGTACAGGGACAACTAGGAAAAACTAGAGCTTTCATTTCCAAATTTTATCCAAAATAGCTTTGACACAACAATCCTGCAGGGAAGACCAAGTAGATTGTTCAGTTTGGCAAACATCAATAGTAAAAAGGTTCACATGGATTGCCCACATGATCAAATGCGCAGATGCCCAGCCATGTAAAAGTATAACCAACATAATTGAACTATGACAGTTGGTAATTTTGTTTTACAGCTTTATGGCGATAGGATATTCACAGCATTCCTCTCAACCATGATAATGCACATTACACAGTTACAAGCAAGCCACTCAACTGTCAGTATTATGGAAGCACGACAGCATGGCATTTCAATCATCTTTCTGATGTAAAGCACGAGGTAGACTATTACCATTCAGTGCGGCATGGTACACTCGCTTCTCCGCCAGCCCAAGGTCTGAAAGAATCAAGTTTCCCTGAAAAGAAGAAGTCAAGATTTCCACACGGTATTTACCATAATACCAAAAACTGGTACAACAATACCATTCCACGTGATTAACAAATTTTAAACGAAAGAAAGAATTAACATACCTCCACTGCCATCAATTTCCGTACATTATTTGCATAAAGCTTAGGATCATCCTTTTCTTGCTCAGAAGGATAGTAAACAGGTAAATGGACCACCTCTAGATAATTTACAAATTGACAGAGGAGCAGAAATACATGACGTGCCTGCATGTTTTTCAAGAAAATTCAGCAAACTTAAATAGATACAAGAACATTAGTTAATTTTAGTATGTCACGAATAGACTGTTCCCAAACAGATATTTATTCTTCAACTAGTTCACAAACTTCAAACCCCCACCACATGGCACTCAAACATGAAGATGTTCTACACGAACATTGATTTTTCCCTCGAATACGGAGGAGAGCTGTGTATCATTATATACTATATAGATAAAAATAATAAAGGAGTCTAAGAAGACTCAAAGAAGCACATTAGGGCAGGTTCTGGTACAAAGGATCACCAACTGAGGATAAAATTATGGCCACTGCACTAATAAAGCTCCTTTGGCCAAATCCCCCAGAGCCCTTTGGTCCCAGCCATACACCATAAATGGGCCTCATCCCTAATGTTTAGTGCTGATTTTCTCTCTGTTATTTTGCTTCTACAAATCAATACCATTGACGTGCATTTTGATTAATAGATCTACAGTAGAAATAGTTAAACAAAAAATTCAATGGACTCCATTCTCAATACACAAGAAAGTTATAGAGGCACCAAATGGTAGCCAAGTTTGGGGGGAGGGGGGGAGGGGGGGCAATAATTCAGTATTTCTAAGCCTAACATCAATCAAATCCAAATAATGCCATGAATCAAAAGTTATCATAATGAGGATATCACCATTTTTTGAGGTAATATTTCATGGTATTGCTAATGTATCTATCCCTTTTTTTTGTGTTCAAATGCTAATTTCAATCAGACAAATTGCCAGTGATACTCACCCCTGACATGGACTCCCATGCTGGATTAAATCTTTTGTAAGGATATCTCAAAATGACTGGTCTGAGTGGTGCTTTTGCAAGAAAAGCACCTGTTTTGAATGGAAGGAGATAATCCCCATTTGTAGTTGTGCCCTCTGCATTAGTAGAATGTAAAGTTATTAGAAGAAAGCATTAACAATGTGCATAATCAACATTGGTCTTACCATCAAAGTATAAAGATTAGATAACAAACCCAACAAGAGAATCACAAGATGACAACAAAAGATGATAATGCAATGAAGATGTGCCAACAACTCTATGAGAAATTCAAAATATATATTCCACAAATAAAAGAAAACATGTATTCTGCCAAATAACCTTTAAACTGAAAAATCATCAGTTGGTATCCAAAACAAGACTTCAGAGATGATCAGATATAAAGTTAATACGAACTTTACCAGGGAAGAGTAGCATCACTGGTGCATTTTTCTGTTGATGAGCACGCTGGATTCTTTCAGTTACAGCACCTGTGTGCAGTGTAGCATATCAGAAGATGAAAGAAGTAAAATGGAATCATGTATTCGGTATGTCTTACTCTTACCATAGAAAACTACGCCAGATATATACAACAAAAGAGGCAAATGTGCCCCTAAGTTGTGTGTCAAAGAATAAGTCCCAACCAATGTCTTTATACAGAAGGTGCTAAACCTAGTAGTCATATTGAACAGCTAGCAATGCCATCTATAATTCTAAAAACTCCCAAATCTAGTTAAACCCCATTAGATCTTTCATAACTTCTCAATTTTCAATCTTTTTCCACATACTTATGGTTCTTGAACTTTCATCATTTTCCCTATATTCTTAGATTTTTAGTTGGCTATTACTCCCTTCTGACCAACCCACCTGTAATACTGCCATGTCTGAAGGATGGTATCGCTCCATCGAAACAGGGTTGTCTATTTGAGAATATTCTATCAGAATAAACAAAGTAAATAGTTCACGGGAGAGATTCTGAATTGAATGGACACTTTAAGTTTCAGGAGCATTGGATGGAATTCAACAGTAGACATCAATCAATAAGCGGAAAATTCAGTGCAGAATTTCCTGATCAAAATTTGGTAATCAGTAGTACCTTATTTCCAAACACACTAGATTTTTGACAATGAGAATAAGTTTTTTATCCACGGAAAAACCAAAAAAAACACAAACTATGTTGATTTAAGACTATGGAAATCACCTGAAACACCTTTGAAATCTGATGTTTTAGACTCCCGCTGAACAAAAATGCATCCAAGACATTTGCTGCATAATAACATAACACATGTCATTTTTTTTTATTTATCTTACATGAAGTAAATACAAGTAAACATTTGTCCAGTTAAACTATCTACCACAAGATCATGTTATAATTCTAGTCTAGTAGAAAAATGAGTGAAAACATAACTCCAAAGACAGTAGAGAATGCTAGTACCTTATGAGACCAACTAGAGGCAATCTGGCCACTGATCTCTTCAAGAAGGATAGAGATATGCAAAAGAGACATGTCAAAATCAATATATTTTAATGGCAAAGTTTTGAGAAACCATATAATGATATAAATAATTACATTATCACAAAAAAATTACAGTACCTTTGCAACAAAACTAGGAAAAGAGGCTGACATGTGATAAAGAATATCCACATAAGATACATGATTAGACACAATTGCCCCAGGCCTTTCGGTTTCTTTAGACTGGTCCACATCGTCATCCTGAAATATTATTGAATTACGATAGCTGGAGATGACATAGACACAAAACCAGCCATATATAATAGTCATTCCACTCATCATTCAAACCCCCCAAGCAGGATTCACCTGTAGTCAGTCAGTAAAGGCTAAAATTACATTGATACCACACACTACACAACCACCACCAGATTTATCACTTATCATCACATTCTGATGTCTGAGGAACTTCAACCCCACAACAAAAATACTTCCCCAACATCTGGAGACATTTTAGCTGCAAACGAACACATGGGATCCAGTTGATAAATGCACCTATGCACAATGACAGGTGGGGAAACAAGCAAATCTTCCATGCAAGTTGATAGATGCACCTATGCATAATGGCAGGGTGCACATAGTTACGATAAATTTAATCAGTCTACAGATCCGCCTTCTCATCCACACAGGAAAAACATGCTGCCCACGAACAAACACCAAAACACCCAGGCTAATAGCTATTATGTATATTGTATCAAATACTGTCAAATATTACACTATCCAGCTCTTCCCTTGCTCAGGAATCAAGAGCAAAGAAGGCAAGCAGAAAATAAAACAATCAGAAGCTTGCATATAGAACTAGAACTACTCATCGTCACTACCTCGGCATTGGGGAAGCGGCAGTCGTACTCTCGGATCCAGTAGAATCCGAAGACGAACAACATGGCGCGAGCGAGTGCGCGGCCGCATCGCACAACCCCCGCCCGTCTCCATCCGTCCAGCCGCGCGTACCCATCCCCTTCGCCGCCTTCCCGCTCCTCCTCCACCCGCAGCGTGCACACGCGGCACACAAGGTAGTAGACCACGAGTACGAGCACGCCTGCCATGACGCGGAGCGGGACCAGCACGACCGCGGCAAACGCCAGCCGCGCCGCCTCCGCGGCGCTCAGGGGGCCGAGCCCCATCGGCCCGTACGCGTCCCGCCGCGCGTACGGCGCGTACCTCCGGTCCAGCTCCTCTATGCTCTCCAGCACCGGGGCTGCAGAGGCCGCGGAGGGGGAGAGGGAGGGGGAGGGGGAGGACGACGAGAGCAGCGGCCTGGCGGCAGCCGTGTCTTCGCTGCTCATCTCACTGCCGCCCACGCTCTCCGGCTCGGACGGGGTGGTGATGTTAGCGGCTTCGTTAGGAGCCATGGCGATGAAGGCGAAGAGGGAACCCTAACCCTAGCGCTGACGCCGGTTCGGCATGGTGAGGCGACGAGATGGAGATGCGGTCGGTGGTGACTTGTGCGACGAGGAGACGACGACCAGACGGTGGCGGGGGAGAAGGAGGATTGACCGCTGAATTTTGATCGGACGGCTAGGATCTTCTGGGAGTTGTTTGATTAGGTTTGGGTAAACATGGTGGTGAAGATTAGCTGGCTTTTTTACCAGCCGGCGGTTATGGGAGGCACCAAAACCCATAAGTACGTGTGAGCTTGGTTTTCTCCATGCTCATGCTCCCTCCGTCCACGAAAGAATTAATTTCTAATTTTATAGAAAAAAGTAACAACATCTATGATATAAAATACGTATCATATAAAAATATATTCTATAGTGAATCTAATGATACTAATTTGATACAATAAATTTTAGCATTTTTTCTAGAAATTATGTCAAAGTTTAAAATTTTGACTTAGGACAACTCTAGAAATTGATTCTTTCGTAGACGGAGGGAGTATGTGTGAGTTGAGGCCAGCTCTAGCTCAAGCTTTTTCTTAAAAAGTTTGGGCTTCTCTAATGGAGTTAAAGTTGTTTTAGAAAAAAATGATAAAAGGCTTCATCATTAGTTTTGTAATGATTTATGTCTGAATTTGCAAACAACTCTGTCTGAGATGGTCGTTTGGTATGGCTTAGCAGCAAGAGCCGCAATAAGCCGAAACCAGATCAATGTCAAAAGGGATCTAGGTAGATATGTTCATAGTCATGGGTCATCCAACCAACCCAACCCGACCTAACTTGCCAAAAAAAACTAACCTGATAGTATGTTGGGTCAAGTTTGGACAATGATTTTTGATACATGGCTTGACCCAACCAAAAAAACCTTATCTAAAGTAGAAAAATCAGAAAAATAGTACAATCATGCCTACTATTGTGTTGAGTCAGGCTTGAATCAAAGATTTTGACTTAGAAAAAAATTTGGCCCAAAGTGTTCAATCAAGTACAGACTAGAGAAAGCCTAGATGGTATTGTTTTATTTGTTCGTATCCAATAGAGATGCCAAATGTTTTCTTATACATATTTGTATGCCCGATGGGATGGTACGGAGCCATTTTCCCCCATAGGGATACAATGGGAAAACATGTTGTAGATGGAGCTGATAGGGACGAAGACATGATATATCTATTGATGGGTACCCATTGCCCATATTTAAACCCTAACATATTATGGTTAAATTTTTAACTTAATTAATCATCTATCAGAAGAAAATTGTTGGATCCGGTAATACAAAGTCTATATCAAATGCTACATTGAGTCATCTGCAATAAATTTTAGTTAATTTCACTAAAATAAAACTTAGGAGTGAAAGTGGGACTTTTAGTTCTTGTGTCCAACTTTTGACGTGATGGAACTCACTCAAAGGATTCCCACACAGGCAATTGAACTAATGGGCTATTTGCTTTCACGTTTTCAAGCCGTCAACGATTCACAACGTGAATGGATTGATTGCATTATTTTGTATTTGGATGGGCTGAGTGGTAACCGATAACAGCGTGAATGGGGCCTTGTTTAGTTCCGAAAGAGTTTTGCAAAAAAATTTAAATTTTCCGTCACATCGAATCTTGCAGCAGATAAAAGAAAATAACTAATTATATAGTTTATATGTGATTTGCAAGACGAATCTTTTGAGCCTAATTAGCCCATAGTTAGATAATATTTGTCAAATATAAACGAAAGTGTTACAGTATCTATTTTGTAAAAAAAATTGAAACTAAACAAGGCTTGGATGCAACGCAAACTTTGCTAATTCTCCTCCAATCCAACTGTCGTGCCAACCACCCTAGCTCGTGCAGCTGTGCCGAACAAGCCCGATCCCATCCCATGGCACCCGTAGCCGTAGGCGACTCCCACTGCCGACACCAGCAGCCATGGGCCATGGCCACCACACTCAATACTCGCATATAAGTCTCTGCAATGTTGTCTATAAAATTATTGCTAAAATCTCTTGCTGATTGAATTAAATTTCACTTGCCTCATATCTTACATCCGTCTCAAACCGATTTCATCAAAGGCAGGCACATTGCTTCTAATATTATTATTGCTCAAAAATTTTTACATAGCTTTAATCTGAAGAGCTAGAAACAAAAAGCTTTTCTTCTCAAAGTCGACTTAGCAGAAGCTTTTGATAGAATTGAATGACACTTTATTGTTTCTGCTCTCAAAAGACAGGGCTTCAAAGACAAAATTTGTCAACCTCATTTATAATTGTATTTCCACCACTGTCATGTCTGTTATTATTAATGGTGAGTCTGGACTTACTTTCTATCTGAAGCGTGGCATTAGACAGGGATGCTCTCTTTCACCTTATCTTTTTTATCCTTTCTGTCAATGAACTTTCCATTTGCTTGCAGCAAAACTCTGAGCATCATGAGATTCAAGGTATAACTCTTGATCCCAAACTCCCAATTGCCCCCAAAATCCATGCGCTTCTTTTTGCTGATGATCTTATTATCTATGGTCAAGCTACTAGAGAAGAAGCTTCTAAGGTGATCACATTTTGAAATCTTTCTGTGCTGCCTCTGGTCAAACACCAAATCTTTCCAAATCTTCTATTATTTTCAGCAAATACACTGACAATAATAGCATTAATGAGGTTAAAGACATTTTCCCGTCACTGACATGCAGCCTAACTCAAGTTATCTTGGTCACCCTCTGATTTTCAATCATTCTGATAGAGTTAAGGCTTACAGTTTTATCATCAATAAATTCAGAGCCAAGCTCACTAAACTCAAAGCTAGAAAACTCAATCATTCAGGTAGGCTGGTTTACATTAATTTTGTGCTCGCTTCAATCCCCATATACTATATGACCACTATTCTTTTTTCTAACAAGTTCATATCTAAGATCACTGCTATCATGAGAAAGTTCTGGTGGTCAGGAACCTAGGAGCAAAATGAAAGTACAGGTCTGAATTTTAGATCATGGAAGGACATATGCAGACCTAAAAAAAGAAGGCGGCCTTGGCATTCACGATCTAGGTACTATAAACAGTACGGCATGGAAGATTGCTACAGGTATGAATCCTTTCTTGTCTGACATTCTTAAAGCCAAATATCACCCGACTACAACCTTTTGGAAAGCAGGTAATCCACCCATCAAATATACCTTTTGGTCTTCCATAATGAGTGTTAGAGATGTTTTAATCAAAAACTGCATAGTTCAAATTCATAAAGGGAACTCCAGCATCTGGTCCTCGCCCTGGTGTGCAATTTGGGATGAAATCCATGATCATATTACACAGACTCCCTAGTAAGATCTCTGATTTATGGCAACCACATAGCTATTCCTAGAATAGGGCTTTGATAAATCAAATTTTTGACAATCATGCTGCTAACGTCAATATCAGTATTATGCATGTCCCTACTGAAAAGAATGATACTGGAAGCCTTCTAAAAAAAGATGACGGTACTACCAAAGATGCTTTCAAATTCCTTAACAAACAGGTACAAGTACATCTCCCTACCCAGGGTGCTAGGAGTATCATATTGCAGGCCTTATCCATTCTTAACAGGGTTTGGAAGAACAAGATGATCTCCCCGGTTCTCAAAACATTCACATGGAAGCTTCTGAGGCGTGCTCCCGCCTAGTGCAAGGTGGCTTCTCTAATAAAATCAACAAAAACTGCTGCTATTGTGGTATGCTTGAAAATAATTCTCACATGTTTTTTTAGTGCAGCTTCTCTAGGGCTGTCTGGTTCTTAGCCAGGCCGTCTCTACTTTCGTCTCTCCTTCCGGTTGGTCCAAGCGCTCATAAAAAATGCAGGATCCACCTCTGCAAGCGGCGACCTTATAAATGCAGGTCCCAAAGCTCCAAAAGGTCACGCATCGCAAAGCCCGGAAGAATTGCAAATTCGTCTTCACTGATGTGGCAATTGAACCTGATGGAACCCCTGAAGAGCCAAAAACAACAGGAATTGGAATCCTAATCAGGGACAATCACCAAAACATAAAGTATGCTATTTGTGCACAAGTGCAAAATTGCTATTCAGTCTTGATGGCTGAAGCTGCTGGACTTTCTCTAGCCTCTTCCATCATTACAAAACTTCAGCTTCGTTAGGTCGACTTCCTCTTAGACAATCAGGTGCTGGTGGATTTTCTCCTCAACAGCAACCAAGACTCCCCACCTGACTGGAGAATCAAGCCCTTCACATAAAAATTCTGTAACAATAAGTAGCACATAGTAGCCTCCCTCTCTACAGAAGATTGACAGAAGACTAAACTCTGAGGCTCATCTTTTAGCCCATTAGGCCATTGTAACTCTAAGCCCTGTCAGGACCAAATCAACTTTATATGTTCAAATCCCAGCCACAATCTGACTTGTACTTTAGGTGTGGCTATAACTGAAGTTTGTCTGAAGTTTGTCTAGATGAATGTACTTCTATTGCAGCTCTGCTGCTGATTCAATAAAATTTGCTTTTTGTCAAAAAATAAATAAATACTCAAGAGTCGAGGCCCCCGCCCACGCCAAGAAGCCATCCTCGTCCTTCACTCAGCACAACGAACCAAACAAATCGCGTTTTTAGTTCGCACAACGAACCAAACAAATAGCGTTTTTAGTTCCCCCCAACGGATAGCGTGACAACTGATTGCATTACCATTCCCGCACCCACTGCTGAACCGAACATGACCTAAGACGAATTCTAGTTGCAGCTACATTACTACAAGAGTTCTAAATATATGGTAAAACATACCAAACATCTGTACGCAGCAGGCAGAACTTAAAAGACAGAACAGTAAATGAACAGTTTTACATTAAAAAAATGGGATGTGATACCATCATATAAAACAATGCATATTATTACAACAATTAAATAAATATCCTAAATCATGGCGAGTAGCTCCCTTTTCCTATATTATATGCACAATACAACCCGAAGGACAGTGTCCTCATTTATTTGACACAGAAATTTGGAATACTACAACCTTCCTCCCCCTACCACCCTGTTGTACTAAGGGCAAATGCAGGGAGATAAACATACATACATGCATAAATATTCCATCCGTACATACATGAACTTAACCTCTTGTGTTCACGGCGGCGGCAGCAGCAGCAGCAAGGTTGCTTAAGTGCAGATGATTCTCTTTGTGTTCCTTGACTGTATTGTGATGCTGTTATCAAGTTTGATGACCTCCTTTACAAGTTATCATCATCAAATATTGTCGAGAGCACAAGCCCACGGACGAATTTGCTCCTTTGAATCCTTTCCTTCTGATCCTTCTCTGACAATGATGGTTCAGCTCTGTAGATTCATCACAACAATTTAATCAAAGAATAAACACCAAAGAGAAATATAGTGAATGAGGGGGGAAATTTGGTACACAAGACGAAACATTAAAACATCATTCTGAAATGAACTTCTGAAATGTTCATTGTTCTGTTCTGCTCACAAGTCAAAGATGGCTATTTACAACTGAAACTAAGGCATTATGCATGATCAGATAAGCAAAATCAAGATTTGTTCATTTCGTAGGTCTCTACAGAACATGTGAATCCAATCATGCATGTAGCAAAAAACAATCCCTTAGAAGATGATCTGCTATACTTTTCAAGCATAACCTTTTTTCATTGGTTAGCACTAGTTGGTAGTTGCAAACATGTGAAAGAAGTGCCCATAAAGCAAAACCGCATTTCAGCATTATGGGTAATAATGATAGCTATTAGGTAAAAAGCACAGAGCCATGAGGGCAAAAATGTCAATCATCAATGCATACAACCTCATGGCATCGGAAGTACAATATCTTCAACCTATTTCTTTGAACGGTGCCAAATAGACCTAAATCATGACAATCAGCATAAACCACATCTTAGCATCACATCACAAATAGTGTATAGTGATCCACTGAGGAAGTCAGCAATAAAGTCATGAAGGATAAATTACCAACATATTAAACAAACAATACAAATAAAGCTATTTGATATGATATGTTTAACATGCTTGGATGGCATAAATATGCACTGGTTCCTCCGTGAAGTACCATAATTAGAAGATTATATTATCAGCAAACACAAAAGAAAATGAGAACTGGACATAATGTGGGAAACTATGAACAATTGAACATACACTGACCAGATACAATGGTATCGTGGCAAAGAGGGAGCTGAGTGAGGCAGCAGAAAGAACAAGCTTGAGGTGACATACCTCTCTACAGTCTTTTCATCTGGGAATTTATTTAGCAAAAAGTTATTGTCAGATGAGTCGGAATGTAAATCTTTGGATGGTTCAGCCACAGGCAAACTACAAATTAAAGATGACAAAAATGGATCTGGTGCTGCAGCAGGAGGATTGGATACATAGGATGATCCACCGAGAAATGACTGCAAACTGCCATTTCTCAAGTCCTTTCTCAACAAGGATAACAAAGAATGGGACCCAGTAGACACTTTTCGGACTCTGCGCCTGCGTTGCATGTATTATTCATTAAGGAAAACAATGTGCAAATTCTGTTCCAACATGCCTATATATCTTCAACTGTAGTATAATGTGAAAATGCAAAAATGCAAGTGATCAGCAACAGCAGCATAGTAAAGGATATCTTGAAATAACTTCCATGCTGCATTGTCAAATGTCCTATCAAGTCCATTCCAACCCTTGTAGCACAGATGGGGCATACCTGAAAGGGCATTTCAGAAAATTCCATAAGTTTTTGTTGTCTGAACCTGTTATGTAGGATGATCTTAGTTATAAAGCAGGTTGAATAGCTAACACTGCTTCTATCATGCCCTAAGAAATAAGAAACGAAGTGATTAATCCATCTGTTACAAGTTTGCAGCAGTCTTAAGAATAGAGAAAGAAGATTTCAAGCCTAAAAAAGTATAGATTCATCAAATGGAAAAGAAATACTGTAAGGAAAAAGAGCTGGAAGACAGCCATGAGTCTGACAGAAATGAAAAGAGGCAAATGACAATGCACCAAAGTTTTCTTCAAGTCTCAACAAGCAGAGACAAACAATTGGTATGGCATCAAAAAAGAAAACTCTGGATTGTACAGTACCCCGAATGAGCTAGAAAATATTGTCAACACAAGGGATGAAAATGACACCCATGTTTGGGCAATGTTGAAGAAATGCGTGAGATCTATGTCAATCACATTTTGCAGTGGTTGCTCCTGATTACTTTTGTACTTCTGCTAGGGCAAGCAAAGCCAGGGTAGTAAACACTTCCCTATTAAAGCTTGGCAGCAAATGGTAAGAACCCAACAACTGAGCTATATATCCATATTTCCAAGATAGGTAAGGTGAGTATTTGCCAATAGGCTGGAGCACAGATAGGCCAGAGCCCAAACAGAATCTAGATAAAGAAAACAAATGCACAAGGCCTTCCTGCATCTAATTCTATTGACCAGTTACCACTTAATATACTGACAAAACACTTATTTTAACAATATAAAAATAATTATTAAATTATGGTTCTACAAGGTGTGCAATATATAATCCAACATATCTAAATCTAGTTTCCCAAAAGATATTTATATTCTATCCTTACTTGTACCCCAAGTCCAGATGGATTAATCTGCTTTGTTGGTTCTTGTAGACAATAACTAACAAGCATTCTTTCATGACAAACAAATCAAAGTTACCAAGTGAAAGTTTTACAACAGTCTTATTGGGACATTTCATGAAAGAAAATGGCCAGATTAAATTATTCAACAAAAAGCGATATGAAATGACATACAAGATAGAATGGTCATCAGCTGCAAAGATAGTACAATCCTTCAGCTCCAAACTAAAAGGCACAAGAAATCCTGGCACAAACCCAAATATCATCCGTGTCTAGTGCTTCAATTTCAACGCCAATATGGGTGCTAACAGAAGATGCCGACAAATGAAGCAGCTAATCTAAAATGCAAACAAGAATAACAGATTACATACTAGTATTCCATTGGTTCATTTTCATGCATAGTCATAATTAGTAAATTAAAACAAGGAAGATTGTCAGGTACATAAAAGGATTGTATGGGAAACTTCCAGCACAAGCAACAAATGTTACACCTAACCCAACCCAAAAGACAAAAGTTCAACTAACCCATCAGATAAAACTAAAACCCTCTTAGTGCAGCCCAAAACCAAAAGTTCAAAATAGCCACTTGAAAGGCAAATATGCCTCTAACAGGACACCCAGGAGCTCACACAGAAAGAACACACACACACACACGAGCACAAGTGGATTTGGTGGCTGGAATGACTTAGCTTTTTCTGTTTTTTCTCTTCTACTAACATAGCCAACATGAGCTACAAATCAGGCTGTGATAGCCACCTAATTAATGCAGAAGATTACCCAACTAATCAGCCTATTACTCCATGCTGAAAATTAGCTAAAGTAAATGCTATGCACCTAGACACTAGCATCTAGCATGCACCTACGGATTATTTCCAACACCACTTTCCCAACAAACACACACAATCATTCCAAATACAATTCCTCCAATCCAGCACATAAACACACCTACCTAAACCCCATAAAGCAACCAAATCCCACAATTCCAACCAACAATGCTCTCAAAAGGTGACACCTATTTGTTCCAAACCATCACAAGCCCTCTAGAAAACAAGAGGGCCCACAGAGAAAGAAATTATATATTTTCTATATGTTGGTTCCCAAACTACCTCAGAAAAAAAAGGGGGGTGGAGAGGAGAAGAATCAGGCGTCATATTAGCACCAAAAGGTCTGATTTTCCACAGCAGACATGAGAAGCTAAGAGATGGTCCCAAGCAATTTAACCTGCATTTAACCATCACAATTGCGAATTGCAAAAAAAAAAAGGGGGGGGGGGGGTGGGGGGGAGGAGGGGGAAGGCTGGAGGGGTGAGGGGGGGGGGGAAGGTGTATGTGTCAACGGAAGATGGGA